>ENA-ORCO01000022-ORCO01000022.1-marine-metagenome-genome-assembly--contig:-NODE-22-length-251945-cov-8.998321_pt1 | contig 251945 bp, 270 predicted proteins | sample MGYA00248633_ERZ508508 | MGnify/ENA primary metagenome ERZ508508 (study PRJEB26179, sample SAMN06268845) | marine metagenome | isolation source: A23 P1 aerobic enrichment on pine of planktonic cells...
CCACTCGTACGAGTACAGACGACTGAGCGAGCGTTCGTGCCGAAACGGGTCTCGAAATCGTGCAGCCGATCAGAGTGAGTTTGATATAGCGAAATGGGATATACGGAGATACGCTCCGTTTCCACCATCAGGCCGTGTTGTGTGGTTGTCCCACCCAGACAACCATGAGCCAAATATGGTAAAATATACTACTATTCTGCGCTCGTCCGCCAAAACAGCGGTCTTAGAATCACCAACACACTGAGCGAGGCCTGTACAGTTCTCCTTGAACGGTACGGCTACACGACCACCAGTGAGTGGGGAAACCGAGCCAGAGTCATGATGACAACCACACACCACAATCGCTAAGAGGTCGGGATGCGTCGGTTCGCCGACCGGAAACCCCGCACTCGACCGCATACCATGCCTCACTACGCCAGATTCGACGGACTCGACGACTTCGCGCGCTTCTACGAGGACGAAATCGCGCCCGCGGCGCGCGACGACCCCGACACCGATGTCGACCCGGAACGCGAGACGCCGACCTACGCGTGGATGAAGGCGAACTATTCCGGGTTCGTCGAACGACTCCGCCGCGACCACGACCGCTCGCTCGGCGAGTTCTACGACGAAGTCGGCATCCCCGCGAATCCGCGCGGCGAGGATGCGTGGACGCTCGACCACGAACCCACCGTTCGCGGACTCGAAGACTACCTCGAAGAACTCGAACGGGACCGCGGCCGGGCGGCGACGACCGTCGGACCGCGGCGCTCTCGGCTGAAGACGTACGTCACGACTTACAGGGACGTCAACGACACCGACGACTTGCTCTCGCCGCTCCTGGACGAGACCGAGAAACCGAACGAAATCGCGCGCGTGCGCGACACCTTCCGCGTACTGGACGACGACCTGGGGACGCTCGCGTCGAAGAAGAAGTACGTCTCCGCGGTGAAAAACTGGTACACGTTCCTCGTGGAGATGGGTCGCGGCCTCTACAACCCCGCGGAGAACCTCCTCAATCGGTTCGGCTGGGACGAGGACCCGCGCTACGACCACCCCGCGCTCTCCCGCGACGACCTCGACGCCCTGCTCGCCGCAGGGTCGGACGACGAGCGGTTCCTCCTCCTCGCGCTCGCCGGCTGGGGGTTGCGGCCGGTCGAAGCGTGCGAACTCCACGCCGACCAGCTCGTCCTCGACCCCGACGCGGGCGACGTGCCGTACGTCGAATTCGAAGCGGGTGAGCGGAAGAACGCCCGACGAACGAGGAATACGGTCGAGATTCTCGTCGGCATCGACGCCGTTCGCGACCGCATCGACGCGCTCGGCGAGCACGAGGACTGGCACGGATACCTCCTCCCCGGCCAGACGCCGGGACAGCCGATGTCGACGCAGACGGCGCGCCGATGGCTCCGTGACCTCGGTGAACGCGCCGACGTCACGATTGACGGATCACACCCGCTGCCGAAGATGGGTCGGCGAACGTGGTATCGGCTCTACCGCCAGCAGCGTCCGGATATCGAAGCGGGAACGGCGGCGGTCGCGGCCGCACAGGGGAGTCGGGACGCCTCGGTCTCGGAGCGCAACTATCTCGACGAGCGCACCCGCCGGCAGGCCCGCGCCGACGCGATGCGCGAACTCGTCGGCTCCGAACTCGCCGATATATTCGGCCGCTACCTCTGACGTAGCACACTCCTACTGACCGCGCTGGCGCGACGTGTCAGTCAGGTCGCGGGCGTCGCTTTCACAACGACTGGCTACCTTTCTATCGGCCGACCGAACGTCTCAGCATGAACTTCGACGAGTTCACGGGCGCGGTGAGTCACCGACTCGAACTCCCGGGGACGGGTGAATCAGTACGGGCGTCACGCGCGACGTTGATGACGCTCGGCGAACGGATTCAGGAGGGAAACGCCGCAGACCTCGCCGCGTCGCTCCCGATGGAGATAGATTGGTATCTCACGGGCGCCGTGTCGGACCACGGCCAGCGGTTCGACTGGCAGGAGTTCGTCACGCGCGTCGCGGAACGCGAGAACGTAGACCCGGAGGACGCCGCCTATCACGCCCGCGTGCTCGTCGACCTCGTCGCGGAGGCAGTCGCCGAATCGGATTTCAGGCAACTCCGCGACCTCTTACCCGCAGACGAGGGTTGGGAGAACCTCTTCGAAGTGGTCGACGCGGGCGGCTGGAAGGAACGCGAGGCGTAGTCACGAGGGACGGGTCGCGCGCACTGTCGCAGTGCGTCGGTGTGACGGACCGGTGTTACCAGTCGGACAACTCGCCCGTGTTATGCGGTACTCTACGTTAGTATTACCAGTCAGTATGTCTGGTCAGTATTGCTGAATAGTCGGTTTGTTCGGTTGGGCTCTCGTCGTGTGCCTGTGGTGGTAGGGGGTGGGAGTGGTTCGCGTAGCGCCCGAGTAACTTTCGACAGCACCGCCCATCGTGGGAGCGAATGACACAGATATCGCGCTCCGAATATGGTGGCGATGAGTGACCCGTCGTTCGAGGTCGTGTCGTCGGTCGACCTTCCCGCGGGCGGCCCGCTGCTCGTCGGTATCGCCGACGTCGGTGTCGCGGGACTGACTGCGGCGGACTACCTCGTCGCGCAGTCCGACGCGACCGAAGTCGGCTACGTCCGCACCCGCGGAATCCCGGACATCACGCCGTTCTCGGACGGGGTTCCGAGACACCCGATACGAGTGTATCGGCTCCCGAACGACGGCCTCACCGTCCTCCTCAGCGAAGTGTTCGTCCCGCCGGGGGTCACCGACTCGCTCGCCGACACGCTCTCTGAGTGGATCGACCGCCGCGGGTTCGAGGACGTCACCGTCCTGTTCGGCGCGCCGTTCCCGCACAGCGAGGGCGAACACACCGTCTTCCGGGTTGCGACGGACGGGTTCGACGCGCGCCGCGGGGACGCCATCGCACCGCTCGCGGGCGGCTACTTCGACGGTCTCGTCGGCGAACTGATGACGCGGTCACTCGTCGACGAACTCCCGCCCACGGGCGTGCTCGTCACCCCGACCCACCTCCCCGGGCCGGACATCGACGCCGCGCTTCGGTTGCTCGACGGAGTGGAACGCCTGCACGACATCACGGTCGACGAAGCCGAACTGGAAGAACGCGCGGCGGAGATGAACGAGTACTACGCGGACCTCGCGCAGCGCGTACAGGCGTTGCGGAACGCGGACCAGCCGTTCGCGCCCGAGGAGTACCCCGACGACCGGATGTTCATGTAGCGTCTTCGGGGTGATTCCACAGCCAGACCGCGAGTACGAAACTCAAAACCGCGATACCGAAGAACGCGAGAGCGAGCGGAATCGGATGCATCGCCACGAACAGATGGGTGTCCACGAGCAGTGAGAGCGCGACGAACAGTGCGAGCGCACTGCTCACGACGAGGCCGAAGATGCGGATTCTGACGGAGAGCGGGAGTGCGAGCACGAGTCGGTGTGAGGGGTAGTCGGGGCCGATACACTACCGCGGTGGTCCCGCCGTGCCTTCGTTACCCACGTCTTTCCGGTGTCGCCGTCGCGATTCGACTCGCGTCTATTCCCCGTTCTCGCCGCGGGTTACACCATGCTGTCGAGGTCGCGGAGGAGCGGTTCGTCCGCGACGATGAACGCGTTCTCGCGGAGCAAATCCTCGTCCGTCGGCAGGACGAGAATCTGCGACCGCCCCTCGACGTTCGTCGGGAGGATATCGAGGTCGATGAGGTCGTACCCGAGGTCGTCCCGGGGGTCGGGGTCGTTCGGGACGGTCCGCCACTCTGTGTGTGTGGCCGCCGGCATTCAGTCCCTCCGGTCGCTGCACTTGTCCGACTCGCCCGAGCTGGCTTTCCCGTCGTTCGAAGTCGTGGCCTTAGAACTGGTCGTCGTTTCCGTGGTAGTCGTCGGTTCGGTAGTCGTGGTGTCTCGGGTGGTCGTCGCCTCGTTTGTGGTCGTGGTGTCGCTCGTGGTGGTGTCGTTGGTCGTCGTTTGCTCGGTCGTCGTGCTGGCTTCCTCGGTCGTGGTTTCTTCGGTCGTCGTCGTCGATTGGTCGACGGACGTACTCGACCCGTCCCACGGCCCGATCCCGGCGCCGACGCCCTCGATTTCGTCAGCCGCCGCGTACCCCGTGACCTCGGACGGCAGCGGGTAGCTCGCGGACCCCGACGAGATGCCGGAGCCGCTGAAACTCGGTTCGACCTCCGTGCTCCCGGAGCCCTCGACGGTGCAGTTCTCGATGGTGACGTCCGCGCCGCCGTCGCTCTTGTCCCGGACGAGCGCTTGGCCGGAGTCATTGTAGAAGTGGCAGTCCCGGATGGTGACCGTCGAACCGGCCGCGCCGTCGTGAATCTCGATGGGGTTCGCGGTCCCCGGAACGTCGAGGTAGATGAACCAGCAGTTCTCGATGACGAAGTCGCCGGGATGGCGGATGCGGATGCCGCGCGCGTTCGCGCTGTTGGCTCCGTCGGTCGCGACTTCACGCGTAACCGCGACGAGCGAGTTTCGGATGGTCGTCGTCTCCCCGCTCGGCGTTCCGTCGCGGTTGCCGATACGGATGCCCGTGATGTTGTTGTTCACCGCGGCGCAGTTCTCCATCAACACGGGCGGTTTGTCGATGTACGCGCCGTTGTTGCTCATCCACGCCCACGCCGAATTCCGGACCGTGAGCGTCTCGCTCCCGCCCGTCGGCGTGTAGAACGCGCGGTCTTCCGCCTGCTGGCCGCCCTCCGGCCAGACGAACCCGTCCACGGTCGCGCCCGGATAGAGGTCGATGCCCGCCTTCGAGTTCGGGTTCGCGCCGCGAACGACGATGTTCGAGAGTTCGCCCTCCACGGACCCCTCCATGGTCCCGCCGGTGAGGTTCACCACGACGTCGCCCGCCGATCCGCCGCCGACGAGCGCGTCGCCGGATCCGACGTCCAGACTGGACCCGTCCCAGTCGTACGTTCCGGGGTCCACGGTGACCGTTCCGCTCGGACTCGTCGTGAAACTCGCCGCGCTCGCACTTCCCGCGAACGCGCCCGCCCCCGCGCTCGCTGCGACGGCGGCGATGCCAACCGTCTTCATAAACGTCCGCCTGTTCGACCGGCCGGTAGTCTCTGATTTCTCAGCTTCGTCGTCTTGCTGGCCTGTCGCCATGGCCGGTTAGTCAAACGTTACCAGAAAAGGGGTTCCGACGCGTTAAAGCCCTTCATACGGTAGGTTGGCGCTACTTACCGCCGTTTACACACCGACTGATAGCCACGTACCAATCGCGTAGCTACCGTGTCCAGGAAATCGGTCCTTACTCGCAGCGTCGAACCCGCTAGGGCGACCGTTCTCCTCGAGGGTTCCCCCGGTAGGACGCCCCAAATTCGGGTACAACGTCCATTACAATGCGCGACAGGGCGCACTCGCTACTCGTGACTACAGACATGAGAACGCTTCTCGTCGGACTGGACGGCGTTTCCCGGTCCATCCTCCGCCCTCACTTCGAGTCCGGGCGGACGCCCACCCTCCGACGCCTCTTCGAATCCGGCGCGGTTGGCGACCTGGAGTCGCAGGTGCCGCCGTGGACGCCGAGCGCGTGGCCGTCGCTCTACACCGGCGTCAACCCGGGCAAACACGGGGTGTTCGACTTCCTCGCCTTCGACGGCTACGACTGGGGGCTCGTCAATCACACGCACGTCCGCGAACACGCGCTCTGGGAACTATTGGACCGCCGGGGGCTGTCGAGCGTCGTGGTGAACGTCCCCGTCACCGACCCGCCGCGGCCGTTCGACGGCGCGCTCGTCCCCGGGTACGTCGCGCCCGACGACCCGACCTGCCACCCCGAGGGAACGCTCGCCGAACTGCGCGACGAGCTCGGCGACTACCGCGTCTACGCGCCCCGCGACGTCGAGGGCGACGACCAACTCGAGTGGTATCGCCGCCTCGTGGAGATGCGGGGCGAGGCGTTCCGCTTTCTCGCGGACGAACACGACCCCGACTTCGGGTTCGTGCAGTTCCAGCAGACGGATACGGTCTTCCACGAACGCCCCGAGGACGACGACGCCGTCGACACAATCTTCTCCACCGTGGACGACGAACTCGCACAGATACTGGACGCCTGCGACCCCGACACCGTGTTCGTCGTCTCCGACCACGGCATCGGCCCGCTCTCCGGCTGCGAGTTCCGCGTGAACGAGTTCCTCCGCGACCAGGGCTTCCTGCGGGCCGAACGCGGGGACGGCGGGATGCCGTCGTGGACGGCGCTCGCGCGCGAACGCGACGGCGACGGCGGGTCGTCGGTCGCCCGCACGCTCGTCTCCGCCGCGTCGCGCGTTGGGCTCACCGCGACGCGGATGAAGCGAATCCTCGCCACGCTCGGACTCGACGACCTCGTTCTCCGGTACGTCTCGATGGACACGGTGCGCGCGTCGACCGAACGAGTCGACTTCGCGAACTCCGCGGCCTACATGCGCTCTCGAACCGAACTCGGCGTCCGCATCAACAAAGCGGGCCGCGACCCCGATGGCGTCGTCTCGCCCGCGGAATTCCCCTCCGTGCGCGACGACCTCGTCCGCGAACTCGAGTCGGTGACCACGCCGGACGGCGACCCCGTTTTCGAGCGCGTCGCGCCGAGTGAGGACTACTTCGACGGCCCGTTCGCCGACCACGCCGTCGACGTGGTCACCATCCCGACGGACTACGACCACTACCTCACCGCGTCGCTGCGCGGCGACCGGTTCGACGAACCGAGCGAACCGTGGAACCACAAGCGCCACGGCGTCATCGCCGCCGCCGGTGCGGGCGTCGACGCAGACGCGGACCTCACAGGCGCACACCTCTTCGACGTCGCGCCGACCGTGCTCTCCTCGCTCTCCGTTCCGCCCAGCAACCGGATGGACGGTGACGCCCTCCCCGTCGTCGCTGCGGTCGAACCGTCGGAGTACGCGCCGTTCACCGGCGGTCAGTTAGAGCAGACAGACGCAGACGGCGTTCGCCGACGCCTCTCCAATCTCGGCTATCTCGACGACGAATGAGTATCGACGCTACCCTCATCGAGGACGACGACCGCTGGAACTCGCTCGTGGCGAACGCGGACGACGCCACCGGATTCCACCGCGCCGGCGCGCTCTCCGTCATCGCCGAGCAGTCCGACACGACCCTCCACCGACTCGCGGGTTTCAAGGGAGAAGAACCGTGCGGCCTCTTCCCCGTGTTCACGAAGTCCGTGGGCCCGCTCGCGGTCGCGTTCTCCCCGCCGCCGAACCTCAAACTCAACTATCTCGGCCCGGCGCTCCTGAACGTGGACAAACTCAAAGCGCGCCGCCGCGAACTCCGCCACCGGCGATTCGTCGCGGCGTGCGTCGAGTGGCTGAACGAGAACGAGAACCCCTCGTTCACCATGGTCCGCACCGCCCCGGGCTACGACGACGTGCGGCCGCTCGTCTGGAACGACTTTCGCGCCACCCCCCGGTACACGTACGTCGTCGACCTCGAACCGCCGGAGGACGACTTGCTCGCCGCGTTCAGCAGCGACGCTCGGCGGAACGTCACCCACGAACACGACACGGAGTTCGTCATCGAGGACGGCGGCCACGACGCGATTCGCGACATCGTGACGGGTGCGACGGAACGACACGCGGAACAGGGCGAACCGTTCCCCGTGACCGCGGAGTTCGTCGGCGCGCTCTACGATTCGCTTCCCGATGGCGTCATCCGCCCCGTCGTGTTGCGGTCGAACGGCGAGTTCGCGGGCGGCGAAATCGTCGTCGGTGGCGGCGAACGCGCGGTCTGCTGGCTCGCGTACGCCGACCGCGACCACGACCTCCCCGTCACCGACCTCCTCGACTGGCACTGCATGCGTGACGCGAAATCCCGCGGTGCATCCGGGTTCGACCTCGCCGGCGCGAACAACAAACGGCTCAGCCGCTACAAAGCGAAGTTCGCACCCACCCTCACCCCGTATTTCCGCGTCGAATCCGGCTCGTGGCCGCTACTCGCGGCGTCGAAACTGTACGCGCGGCTCAATTAGGCGTCGAATCCCCCCGTTCGACGCGCCGAGGTCACCAATCGGGGTCGACGAGGAGTCGACCGTCCCCCGAGATAGTGACGTACACGTCGTCGTAGACGAACGAGAGTTCGAGGAACTCCGACGAGTGGTCCGTCACGAGCGCGTCGAGTGCGTCGCATTCGACGTACTCCTGTAGTCGTTCGAGCGTCGCCTGGTCGCGGCCAGTCGCGTCCGCGACGGCCTCGACGATGGCGATGCTCGGGTAGTCGTACGTCGACCAGTCGTACTGCTGTGCTTCGGTGTCTCTGATTCCGTCTGGACTTTTCTCGTTGATCGGCATTTGACGTATGGGCACTGCGCCTCTGTGTGACGCGATATCGAACTAGCCCTGAGTCTAGTGAAAACGTGACTCGCTTAAGGATTTCGAGATATCCCTACTTTTCCGCATTTGTGGCGGGAACGTCCACGTCGGTCGCCGACGCGAGCCGGGAGAGCGCGTCCGGGCCGACCAAATCGACACCGTGTGCTTCCCCGACGTCGACGGCGCGGCGCGTGTACCCCGCCTGTGCGACCAGTATCACCGGTTCTGGCTCCATCGCGACGTCGTTCACCGCATCCCCCGTCACGCGTTCGTCTCCGGGAACGGCGCGGAGTCGGTGGCGGTCGCCGTCCCTAACCGCGACGTACCCGTCTTCGTCCGACTCGACGCGCCAGCCCGCAGCGGCCCAGACGTCCGCGACGAACTCCGGGAAGGCGTCCTCGTCTATCGCTCGCACGCGGGTCACCCGTCCCAGACCCCGGTCGCGCTCTGTGGTTCCGTGCTTTCGACGTTGTTCTCCTCTAAGTCACCGTTCGGGACGCAGCCGATGCAGTGGTGGACGGTGTCCTCGTTGTCACCGAACACGCGCGCGAACTGAGTCGTGACGTGTGCACCGCAGTTTTTACAGCGTGGCATAGTTCCGGGAGAGAACGCGTGACACACCCCATTGGTTATTTCCCGACAACTACCCCCGAAACACCAGACTACTTTTATACGATGACACCTACTCGCACAGTCCCGAAATCGGGGCGAACCCGACGCTGTACTGTATTTTCGCCCCTACTCGGCGTAGAGAGCGTATTACAATGCGCGCAGCGTGCTTCTCGACGGGTAGACGCGGCGCTCCACGACGGGCATCGCGTCCACGAATCATGGTCCGACAATTCCGTTCCAGCGACAAAGGCAAGACCGTTCTCTCGAAGAACGGCGACGAGATCGGCACCGTAGAGCGAGTTTCCGGGAACAAAGCTCACGTGAAACCAGCGAGCAATCTCTCGCGAAGCGTCCGTCAGCGCCTCGGGTGGACTGACGAGGACGAAGAGATGTACGAACTGATGCACTCACACGTCAGTCAGATTTCGGACGACGAAATCCACCTGAAGGACTAACCGGTCAGCGTCTCCGCGACGCTTTCTACGTGACTGTACCCGACCACCGCGACCACCGGGTGTGTCCGGCGGAGCGCGCGGAGACGTTTTCCCATCGCCCGTTCGCGCGCCGAGTCGAGGATACGGGTCGCCGCCGGTACTTCGAACGCCCGGAGCAGCGTCGTACTTCGGCGTACGTGTCCGTTCTCGTGGTCCGCTTGCACGCCGGGTGAATCGGCGCTCGAACACTCGTACGACTCCGCGAACGCGCCGTTCGTCGGTTCGCCGACACCCGCTATCGCGAGTCGGTCCCGAAACGTCTGGGCGACCAGCCGACTCGATATCGACACCGCCTCCCACGCCGTCTCGGGGGACGCGCGTTCGCGGAGGAGCTGTCTCGCGAGCTCACCGAACGAGCGCGCGCTCGGCGCGTCGATACCGACGACGCTCCCCGACGCCGCCTCGACCGCCGCCGTCATCTCACCGCCCTCGTCCGAACCTGTTTCGGCGTACGATTCGAATTTCGGCACGAGGGCGTCCGGTATCTCTAGGGCGACCGTACCGGGTTCGAGTTCCTCCACTATCGTCCGCGCTCGGAAGACGCTGGCCGGATGGTCGTGGACGACCCCGACCAACACGACCGGGTTCTTCCCGTCGACGACGCGCACGTGCTCTCTCGACAATCGAGGGTCACGTTCGCTCAATGCGTCGAGCCTCCGTGAAACGCTCTGGGTGGCGGATGACTCCGCCGTTCCGCTCATTATCTCTATGTGGGGGACGCCACTATTTAGCTGTCGCGCCGCCGGTAGTCGCCACCTAACTATCGACGCGGCGGCCGCGTAGTCGAGTGATGCGACCCGACAGTTCCCTCTCGGACATCGAACGGCTCATCGACCAACTCCGCGCTGGTTTCGACGAGACGACGTGGCGCTGGGACCGCGAGTTCGCCGGCGAACCGACGGTCGACGTGGTCGAGTACGACGACGAGTACGTCGTCACCATCGACCTCCCTGGCTTCGATAAATCGGAGGTGAGAGCGCGCCTCGACGGCCGCCGACTCACCGTCACCGCGGACCACGACGAAGCCGAATCGGCCGACGAAGACGACGGACGGTACCTCCGCCGCGAGCGCCACCACGAGTCCGTCCGGCAGGAAGTCGTGTTCCCCGACGAGGTGAACACCGACGCCGTGTCCGCGCAGATGAAGCACGGTGTGCTCACGGTCACGGTGTCGAAAGCCGAACCCGGGGAGGGGTCGCACACCATCGACATCGAGTAAGCGGTCGCAAACAAAGACACTCTCCGCTAGTTCTCGAACGATGAGTTACGAGTCGTACCTGACCGACCGACGCGTGATACTCACGGTCGCACCGACGGGCGGCGTACACGGGAAGGACGCGAACCCCAATCTCCCCGAACAGCCGGAAGAAATCGCAGAACAGGTCGCCGCGTGCGAGGAGCTCGGCGCGTCGATCTGTCACTTGCACGCCCGAGACGAGCACGGCGAGAACGACGCCGCGCGCTTACAGGAGGTGAACGAGGCGGTGCGCGAGCGCTGCGACGACATCATCATCCAGAACACGACGGGCGGTCAGAGCGTCTACGAGGAGCGCGTGCAGGGCATCCGCACCGACCCGCTCCCGGAGATGGCGAGCCTCGACATGGGGCCGTTCAACCGCGGCCAGCACATCATCACCGAACACACCCGGCACAACATCGACCGACTCGCCGCCGAGATGCGGGAGAAGGGAATCAAACCCGAGTTGGAGTGCTTCAACAACGGCCACCTGAACGAGGCGCTCCGCCTCATCGACCGCGGCGCGCTCGAGGAACCCTACTACTTCAACATCATCTTCGGCCACGGGACGTTCACGCCGCCGAGTCCGGAGAACGTCCTGAACATGGTGTCGAACCTCCCCGAGAACTCCGAGTTCAACCTCCTCGCGGTCGGCGAACACCAACTCCCGCTGACCACGCTCTCCGTCCTCCTCGGCGGCCACGTCCGCGTCGGCATGGAGGACAACCTCTACTTCCGGAAGGGTGAACGGGTCGAGTCGAACGCCCAGCTCGTCGAACGAACCGCGAAGATAATCGACCTCCTCGACTGCGAACTCGCCACGCCCGACGAGGCGCGCGAACGCCTCGGTATCGCGTAGACGGAGTCTAACATAGTAGGCGGACCGCTTTGCCCTCGCTGATGACGTGTCCGTACCTGGAATACCGGCGGAGCGACGACGACCACGAGTTCGACCACGAACGCCCCTACTGCGCCGTAGTCGAGGAGTTCGTCTCGCCGATGCGCGCAGACATCTGTAACGACCGCCACGAGTTCACGCACACGGTGGACTGCGACATCTATCGCAAGCGCGAGGACGAACTCGCGCCCGAACCCTGAAATGTCGCCCGAGACGGCCGCGGACTACACCGTCCGCTGGTACGACCCCGCGGACAGGGAGGCGTTCGTCTCGCTCTACAACGATACGTTCGGCGGCGGCAGCGACGAGTGGTTCCAGTGGAAGTACGTCGACAACCCGCGAACGGCGCACGTCCCGATATTGGTCGCGACGGCGGACGGTGAACTCGCCGGTGCGCGCGCCCAGACGCCGTTCCTGATGCGGGCGGGCGACGAGACGGCGCTCGCGATGCGCTTTGGCGACACGATGGTTCACCCCGACCACCGACGCAAGGGCGTGTTCAGCCGGCTCGTCGAGCGCGCGCTCGACCACTACCGCGAGATGCCGGTCCGGTTCTGTTACAACGTCCCGAACGACCTCTCCCGCCCCGGGTTCCTGAAGGCGGGCGGCGAAATCGTTTCCCGACTCCCCTCCTTCTACCGCGTTCAGAACCCGCAGGCGTTCGGCTCGAACCGGGAGGGACCGCTCGCGACGGCCGCACGCGCGGTCAGCCCCGCCGCGCAAGCCTACCTCGACGTTCGGGACGCGCTCGCGGACCGCCCGGCGAACGCCACCGTCGTCCGACACACCGAAATCCCCGTCTCGCTCCTCCGCCGCCTCTACGAGCGCGCCCGCCCGCCGACCGTTCACGCGGTCCGCGACGACGCGATGCTCGAGTGGCGCTACGAAAACCCCCGCTGGCGCTACCACGCCTACGCCGCGGACGTGGACGGTCGACCCGCCGCCGCCGTCGTCACCGGCACCCAGACCGACGACGGCGTGACCACCACGACGCTCGTGGACGTCCTCCCCCTCGCTGACGCACCCGGCCGCGAAACCGGCCTCCGCGCACTGCTCTCCGCCGTCGTCGCGGACAACGCGGACGCGGACCTGCTCGCGTACTGCGGCCGCAGTATCCCCGAACCCCTCCTCCGCGCGCACGGATTCCACCGCGCCGACGGCTTCCTCCTCGACCGCGCGACCGAACCCACGCGTCTCGTCGCCTACGACCTCGGCGACGAACCGTGGACGCTCGGCGACGTCGACCTCTCCCGGGACGAGAACTGGGGTCTCTCGTACGTCGAACTCGACGCGCGGTAAGTCCGGATTACGCTCACCACCGGTCCGAGTAACGAACCCGTTCGATCGAGTAGGGTCGTGTGATGGACAGACGGAGGTTTATCGGTGGACTCGGAGCCGCGTTCTCCGTCGGACTCGCGGGCTGCGGCGACCGCGCCGACCCGACGACGACACACACAACGAGACCGGCGAAAACACCGACCCATACGGTCGACGAATGGACGTACGACCCCGTGACGGGGACGCCGCCCGACCCCGGAACCGTCGCGGACGACCACGACTTCTCGACCGTCGTCGACGTCACCGACCTCGGCGCCGACCCGTCCGGCGACCGACCGCTCGGCGACGCGTTCGACGCACACGACGGCGACGACACGCTGTTCGTCCTGCCCGAAGGCCGCTACCGCGTCGACCGATCCATCGTTCCCGAACTGGAGAGTGTCGGTATCGTCGGCGAGGGCGCGACCATCGTCCCCACCGAGGGGTTCTCGGACACCCTGTTCGGCTTGGGCTACCCCGACCCGGCGCGAAAAATCGTGGTCGACGGCCTCACGTTCGACTACCGCGCGCCGGCCACGGGCGGCCGCCCCGTGCTCGCGATGGGCGACCACATCACGGCCCGCGACCTCACCGTTCTCGGGGAGGAAGACGTGAATCAGGACCTCTTCCGGTTCGACGTGACGAGCGCGGACGGACAGGGAACCGTCGAACGCATCCGCCTCCCCGACGGCGCGCCCGCGAACACGAAAGTGACGGGAATCGAAGTCGGCGACGACAACCGCGGCGACATCGACTTCGTGGACTGCTACGTCGACGGCTTCCCCGACAACGGCCTCTACGCGGATGCACCCGCGGGCAGGGTGCGCGTCGAGGGCGGGTTCTACCGGAACAACGGCATCGCCGGCGTGCGCGTCGAGAGCGACGGCGGCATCGTGCGGAACGTCCACGTCCGCTGTGACGCAGATGTCGGCGGTGACAACATGCGCGGCATCCGATTGCGCGCGGGCGCGAACGTCCTCGTGGAGAACTGCCTCGTCGAACTCGTCGACGTCACGACGAGCGACGGCGCCATCGCGCTCTCCTCCGAACTCGCGTCCGCGACCGTGCGCAACTGCGAGCTACGCGTCGACGCGGACGACGTGAACGCCCTACGCGTAAAGAGTTCGAACAGTCCGACCGCGCGCGAGGGGCCGTTCGTCTTCGAGAACATCACCGTCAGCGGGACCGCCGCTGGCGGCGCGGGCGTGAACGTGGCCGACCGGCGCAACTGCACGTTCCGCGACGTCTGCATCCGCGGGGCCGGCGCGAGTCGGAACGGCATCTCCGCGGACAACGTCCACGGTGTCGTGGAGAACGCGCACATCTCCGTCACCGGACGCGCGCTCGCGTTCGAGAACTCGACCATCCAGCGGCGGAACGTCACGGTCGGCCGTTCGAACGACGGCGGAACAGAGACGTGCTGAATAAGGATGGGCTTAACGAAACCGAACGCCTTCGACGCGGGAGTATGGACGCCCGGCACAACGCGGACCACTACGAGGACCCGGAAACCGTCGCCCTCTACGCCGACTTCCGCGCGGAGGGGCTCTTCGACCGGGAGGCGCGCGCGATATCGGAGTTCTTCCCGGAGTCGGGCCGCATTCTCGACCTCGGCTGTGGGGCGGGTCGGACCACTGCCCCGCTTCGCGAGAAGGGCTACGACGTGACTGCGATAGACGTGAGCGCGCCGATGGCTCGTGAGACGGCGCGAGCCACGGACGCCGACTGCCTCACTGCGGACGCCTCACGTCTCCCGTTCCGCGAGAACGTCTTCGACGCCGCGCTCTTCTCCTCCAAAGGCCTCGATGAACTCCAACCTCCAAACGCGCGCTACACTGCCCTCCGGGAGATCCGTCGCGTCCTCCGGCCCGGCGGCCGATTCGCGTTCAGCACGCACAACGTCCTCCGCCAACTCGTCCCGTTCCCGCCGACACCGGGGGCGCTCGCCGACCGAGTACGCTTCTGGCTCGCGAACGTCCGCGAAGGACACGTCGGCACCGAATACAAGCACGATATCCTCGACAAGGAGGAAGGCGTCGTCTACTTCGGGGACCCGCTCTCCGAGTACCGACAACTCCGCGCGTCCGGGTTTCGCGTCCTCGACTTCCTCGGCAAACACGGCCTCCCGTCGGCCTACCTCGGCCCCGAATACTTCGTCGTCGCCGAAGCCTAACGCAGTCGCTTGTAGAGATTGGCGAGCGCGTTCATCGTCCGCGAACTCCGCTGAGCGATGTGGTAGGGTTCGAGGTCGGGTCCGAACTTCGACTTGTACCAGCAGAGCCGCTGGCTCTCCGCGCCCACGAGGTCGTAGCGGTCGTTTCCGCGGTCCTTCGCGTCCCGGATGATGTGCCAGTCGAGGTAGTCGTTCACGTCGAGGTCGCTGTCGGTCTTCGCGCCGCCCTGCCACGCGTGGACTGTGCCGTTGGATTCGAGCGTGACGATGCCGCCGTGATACTCGCCGTCCACTCGCGCGACGTACGGCCGCACCACGTCGTCGAGTTCGTCGTAGAGCGCGACGACGAACTCCGGGTCGAGGTGGAGTTTCCGGCCCGTCGATTCGAGTCGTCGTTCGAGCTGCGAGAGGATGCGGCGGACGTCCGTGCCGTCACCGACCTCGACCGTCACCTCTCGGTCGCTGTCACGGACCTGCCGGATGGTGGACCGCGCGTCCCCGCTGAACGTCGCGAACAGTTCGTCCTTCGTCGGTTCGAGGTCGAGGACGTACGTGTACTTCGTGCGGACGGCGAAGTCGTTCCAGTCGAACGGCCGCGGGTCACGGTAGCGAAAGCTCGTGCGGACGTTCACGTAGTTCGCGCCGAGTTCGTCGTCAACCCAGTCCAGACAGGCCTCCACGAACCGGAGGTTGCGCTTGTCGAGTTTCCGTCGCTTCAACTGGTCGGTGTCGAGGAGCGCGGGACCGAGGTAGTCGACGTTCTGGCTGGGTGGCGGCGAGAACGCGAGCGTGAGTGGGCCGCGGCGCTGGGAGAACACGGGAAACAGTCCGACCGGCTGTTGGCCTTTGTGCGCGACGAGGCGGTGGAGTCGCGTGTTCGAGTGGTCCGCGAGCGTCGTCAGCGCGCCGTCGAGGTGAAGGGGTGTCGCGTGCGGCGACCGGGCGAGTAGGTCGTTCCATTCGACGTGTTCGTCCGGGTCGTGTCGCGTAACGGTGATTCTACTCATCGCATCACCCCGGAGCGTCGTCGTCCGTCTGCGCGTCGAATCATGCCGCACGGTTCCCGCAGATGCGTATTGTTATTCGATGGCTATCCCCCGCGGGCGGTCAGATGATGGTTCGGCTCGCGGGAGTACGGTCGCGGTCCGGTGAACAAGCCGTCCATAACAATGGGCCGATGTTGGGAGTATTTGGTAACCGCCATCGGCGGTGTTCGACCATGTCTCCACGCCACACCGCACGCGACCGAACCGGACGGGGCCGGCGGACCGGCCCGACGATTGTGCTTCGACAGGAGGCGAACAGATGACCGCGTCGACGGGGACGCCGGCCGGCGTCCACGAGAGGGCGACGCTTCGCGAGACCGACGGCGAGACGGCGACTCTCGGCGAGAACCCCACCATCCGCGAGGGGACCGTGATCTACGCCGACGTGACCATCGGCGACAACTTCTCGACCGGTCACCACGCGCTCGTTCGCGAGGACACCACCATCGGTGACGACGTGCTCCTCGGGACGCAGGCCGTCCTCGACGGCTCCTGTACCGTCGGCGACGACGTGAGCATTCAGACGGGGGTGTACGCGCCGACCGGAACGACCATCGGCGACCGCGCGTTCCTCGGCCCGCACGCGGTTCTGACGAACGACCCGTTCCCGCTCCGAACCGACGTCGGCCTCGAGGGCCCGACGCTCGAAGACGACGCGTCCATCGGCGCGAACGCCGTCGTGCTGCCCGGGGTTACCGTGGGCGAGGGCGCGTTCGTCGCCGCGGGAGCGACCGCGACCGAGGACGTGCCCGCGCGAACGCTCGCGGTGGGGACGCCCGCACGACACCGGCCGCTTCCGCCCGAGTTGGAAGGAGGGAACGACGCGTGATCCCCATCGCCGACCCGGACATCGGACCCGAGGAGCGGGACGCCGTGCAGTCCGTGATGGCGTCCGGTCAACTCGCCGACGGCGAGGAGGTCAGGCGGTTCGAGCGCGAGTTCGCCGACTTCTGCGGCGCCGACTATGGCGTCGCGACGACCAACGGCACGACCGCGCTGCACGCGGCGCTCGAAGCGCTCGGAATCGGTGAGGACGACGCCGTGATTACGACGCCGTTCTCGTTCGTCGCCAGCGCGAACTCGATACGGCTCACGGGCGCGACGCCCGTCTTCGCCGACGTCGAACCGCTCGCGTTGACGCTCGACCCGCAAGCCGTCGAGAGCGTGCTCCGCGCTCGCGACGACGTCGAAGCGATTCTCGCCGTCCACCTCTACGGGACGCCGGCGGCGATGAACGGCCTCCGCAAACTCGCCGACGAGTACGACGTCTACCTCGTGGAGGACGCGGCCCAAGCCCACGGCGCGGAATACAGAGGGGAGCGCGTCGGCACCATCGGCGACGTCGGCTGTTTCTCCTTCTACCCGACGAAGAACATGACCACGGGCGAGGGCGGGCTGATAACGACCGACGACCCCGGAATCGCCGAGCGCGCGGCGCGCTTCTGCGACCACGGCCGCACCGAGGGCTACGAACACGCCGTCGTCGGCCAGAACTATCGGATGACGAGTCTCTGCGCCGCCATCGGCCGCGAACAACTGAAACGCCTCCCCGAGTTCAACGTCGCGCGCCGCGGGAACGCCGCCTACCTCACCGACCGACTCGACGGCGTCGTGGAGACGCCGACCGAACCGCCGGGCGTCTGCTCGGTCTTCCACCAGTACACGGTGCGGACGGACGACCGCGACCGACTCAGACGCCACCTCGACACGCGCGGCGTCGACACCGGCGTCTACTATCCGATTCCGATACACGAGCAACCGGCGTACGACGACGTTCCGGGCGAGTCCGGCGACTTCCCGGTCGCCGAGCGCGCGGCCGACCGCGTGCTCTCGCTCCCCGTTCACCCCGGACTCACGACGGACGACCTGGACGAGATAGCGAGCGCCGTGGAATCGTTCGACGAATCGACGACGAGAGTGGCTGACACCGGCCGGATGGACATATGACGGAGACACTTCGAGCGGGCGTTATCGGCGTCGGGAGCATGGGTCGAAACCACGCGCGGGTCTACCGCGAACTCGCGGGCGTCGAACTCACCGGCGTCGCCGACCTGGACGACCACGCGGCGGAGCGTGTCGCCGTCGAGTACGGGACGACCGCCTACGAGACGCCGGACCTCCTCCGCGAGGTCGACCTCGTGTCCGTCGCGGTGCCGACGCAGGCACACGCCCCGGTCGTCGAACAGTGCATCGCCGCGGGCGTCCACGCGCTCGTGGAGAAACCGTTCGTCACGGACGTCGACGTTGGGCGCGACCTCGCAGAACGCGCCGCCGAGGAGAACGTCGTGCTGCAGGTCGGCCACGTCGAACGGTTCAACCCCGCGGTGCGCACGCTCGCGAAGGTCGCCGCAGACCTCGACGTCATCGCGGTCGACGCCCTCCGCCTCGGCCCGCCCGTCGACCGAGAGATCGGGTCGAACGTCGTCTACGACCTGATGATTCACGACCTCGACGTGGTGCGGTCGATGCTCGGCGAACCGCCGGCGTCGGTGTCCGCGTTCATGACCGCGGACGGCGACTACGCCACCGCAAACTGCGAGTTCGGGGACGACACGCTCGCGACCTTCACGGCGAGTCGCGTCACACAGCAGAAGGTGCGGCGGCTCGGCATCACCGCCCGGGAGTGCCGGGTGCTCGTGGATTACATCGACCAGTCGGTCGAGATTCATCGCGCCGCCGCGCCCGCGTACGTGGAGGAGGGCGGCGACCTCCGGCACACGACGGAGAGCGTGATAGAACGACCGCTCGTGGAGAGCGGCGAACCGCTCAAGATAGAACTCGGCGCGTTCGCTGACGCGGTGCGGGATGGCACGTCGCCGCTCGTCACCGCCGAAGACGGCCTGCGCGCGGTCGAACTCGCACACTGCGTCGTCGCCGCTGCGGACGCCGACCCCGAACGGGTGGTACGATGAGTTCCGTCTACGAACCCACGACGTTGAGCGAGGACCGACACTGGGCGTTCGCGAACGGCGACGTCCCCGTGGCCGTCTACGGCCTCGGAAAGATGGGACTGCCGCTGGCCGCGGTCTACGCCGAGTCAACGGGGAACGTCATCGGGGTCGACGTGGACGCGTCGGTCGTCGAACGCGTGAACCGCGGCGAATCGCCCGTCGTCGGTGAACCCGGACTGGACGAACTCGTCTCCGACCTCGTGAAGCGACAGTCGCTCCGTGCGACGACGGACGGCGAGGCGGCCGCCGCGGACGCGAACGTCCACGTCGTCATCGTCCCGACCCTCATCGACGACGACGATAACCCCGACCTGTCGGTGGTGCGCGAGGTCGCCGAAACAATCGCTTCCGGCCTCGACACGGGCGATCTCGTTATCTTCGAATCCACGCTCCCGCCGGGAGCGACGGAGACCGTTCTCCACCCGTTGCTGGTGTCGGAGAGCGACCTCCGGGAGGGAGAGTTCGGCGTCGCGTTCTGCCCCGAGCGCACGTCGTCGGGTCGCGCGCTCGCTGACGTGCGCGGCACGCATCCGAAAATCGTGGGCGGCGTCGACCCCGAGAGCACGCGCGCCGCGGAAGTCGTCTACCGGACACTCGTGGACAACGAGGTGATTCCCGTCTCCGACGCGACGACCGCTGAGGCCGTGAAAGTGTTCGAGGGACTGTATCGCGACGTGAACATCGCGCTCGCGAACGAACTCGCGCGCTTTGCGGACGAACTCGGCGCCGATGTCAGAGAAGCCATCGACGCCGCGAACACCCAGCCGTACTGCGACATCCACACGCCCGGGCCGGGCGTCGGCGGTCACTGCATCCCCTACTATCCGTACTTCGTGTTGAACTGGCTGAGCGGCGACGCGCCCCTGCTGGGGACGGCGCGCGAGGTGAACGACTCCATGCCCGCGTTCGTCGCCGACCGCGTGCGCGAAGGACTCGACGCCGTGGACGTCCCGCCCGCCGAAGCCACCGTGCTCGTCCTCGGTCTGACGTACCGGGCGGGCGTGAAGGAGACGCGCGCGAGTCCCGCACTCGGCGTCTGCACGGCGCTCTCGACCGCCGGGATGGACGTGTTCGCCGCGGACCCGCTCGTCGACACGGAAGGGTTCGACGCGCTCGACGTCAGTATCGCGGACGCGTTCGATTTGGACCCCGACGCGGTCGTCCTCGTCACGGACCACGACGAGTTCGCCGACCTCGACTGGACGACGCTCGACCCGACGGTCGTCGTCGACGGACGGGACGCCCTCGACGCACGAGACCTCGACCGTCTCGGCCACCACGTCTACACGGTCGGGAGGGGGTGGCGGTGAGAACGGTGAACGGCCCGACCCTCGGGAGCGCGGAGTTCTCGTTCACCGCGTACGAGAACCTGCTCTCCACCCTGCTGGACGCGGGCTACGACACCCTCACCGTGCGAGACTACCTCCGAATGGACCGCCTCCCGCGGCGGTTCGTCGTCCTCCGACACGACGTGGACCGGAAACCGGAGAACGCGGAGAAGATGGCCGAACTCGAAGCCGACTACGACACCGCGGCGACCTACTACGTCCGCACGTCGACGTTCACTCGGGAGCGCGTCTCCCGCATCGAAACTCTCGGACACGAAATCGGCTACCACTACGAGGACTACGTGCGAGCGAGCGGCGACCTCCCGAACGCCCATCGTTCGTTCGCGGGGAACCTCCGCGTGTTCCGGAAAGCGGCCACCATCGACACGGTCTGCATGCACGGGAACCCGCTGTCGCCGCACGACAACCGCGACATGTGGACCGAACCCGGCGCGCCCGACTTCGCCGACTACGACCTGCTCGGGGAGGCGTATCTCTCGATGGACTTCGAGGACGTGACGTACTTCTCCGATACGGGCCGGACGTGGCGAGACGGCGCGCTCAAGATAAAGGACCACACGATGGGCGAGGGCGAGAAAACCGTCTCCGCCGACACCACGAGCGACCTCGCCGCCATCTTCCGCGACGGTCGGGTGGACCGAGCGTGCGTGCTCGTTCACCCGAACCGCTGGGCGGATTCTGTCCCTGAACTGTTCGCTGAACGCTCGAAAGACCGCGCTGTGAACCTCGTCAAGCGCGGCATGCAACTCATCACATGACGACACTCACCATCGGACTGGACGGCGCGAACTGGAACCTCATCGAAGAGTGGCTCGAAAACGGCGACCTCCCGAACCTCAAACGACTCGTCGACGACGGCATCGGCGGCGTCTCGGAGAGCTGTCTCCCGCCGTTGACGGTGCCGAACTGGAAGTGTTACGCGACGGGGAAGAATCCCGGGAAGTTCGACGTGTTCCGGTTCGACCGCATCGACACGAAGAATAGAGACCACGTGTTCCACGACGCGACGGACTTCAAGAGCGCGGAACTGTGGGACTACCTCAACGACGAAGGGATGACCGCGGGCGTCGTCAACAAACCGTCGACCTATCCGCCAAAGGAGATAGACGGGTTCATCGTCGCGGGCGGACCGGACGCCTCGGAAAGCGAGTATCGCTCGCTGGAGCGAGGGTTCGCGACGCCCGCACGCATCGAGGACTACCTCCGCGACGAACTCGACTACCACGTCCACCCGAACCCGATGATTTCGCCGACGGGGAAGGGCGAACCCGAAATTCGGGCCGTCCTCGACCTCATCGACCTCCGGTTCGAGGCCGCAGAACGACTCCTCGAACGAGAGGACCCGGACTTCCTCCACCTGACGGTCTTCTACAGCATGGCGCTCCAGCACTACTTCTTCGACGGCGAACCCGTCAAGCGCGCGTGGAAGCGCATCGACATGAACCTCGGGCGGTTCCTCGGCGAGGGTCACGACATCCTCGTGATGAGCGACCACGGGACGTGGCACGTCGATACGGTGTTCTATGTGAACGTCTGGCTCGCGCAGAACGGCTACCTGAAGACCGACACGGGCGTCGACGAACTCCTCCAGTCCGCCGGAATCACGCGAGAACGCGCGCTCTCCATCGCGAAACGCCTCGGGATGGTCGAAACCTTGAGCAAGGTCGTTCCCGAGAAGATTCAGAAGATGGTGCCGTGGGAGGAGGGCGTCAAACGCGACCGCGTGCTCTCGGTGGTGGACTGGGACCGCACCACCGCCGTCGCGAGCAATCAGGGACCGATCTATCTCACGGTACCGCGAGACGACCCGAACTACGAGTCGACGCGGGACGACATCATCCGCGAGTTGGAGGCGCTCACGCATCCGCGGACGGGCCAATCCATCGTGAAAGCCGTCTACCGGGGCGAGGAGTACTACGACGGCCCGTACGCCGAACACGCGCCCGACCTCGTGTTGGACCAGGGCGAGAACGTTCACACGAGCGACGCCATCGGACCCGACGACTGGTGGAGCGATTCGGGATTGTGGAAGGGCGGGAACATGCCCGAGGGTATCTTCCTCTTCTCGGGGCCGAGTTTCCGCTCGGAGGGACTGGGCGAACGCGCTCGCATCGTGGACCTCGCACCCACCCTCCTGCACACCACCGCGTCCGCTGTTCCCGACGACATGGACGGCCGCGTCCTCGACGTGTTCGAACCCGACAGCGACCCCGGGAAACGGTCGGTCGAGACGCGGCCGCCCCTCGACGGCAACCGAGTCGGTGAAGAACGAGACGACGGCGAGGTCGAACAGCGACTCGCCGACCTCGGCTACCTCGAATGAGACTCCTCGTCGACGTCACCCACCCCGCGCACGTCCACCTCTTCAAGAACGCCATCGAGGCGTTCCGGGACGAGGGAGCGGCCGTGCGCGTCGCGTCCCGCGAGAAGGACGTGACCACCCGGTTGCTCGACGCGTACGGCATCCCGCACACCGTCCTCTCGAAGAAAACCGGGAGCGTCCCGCGAGAGTGGGTGGGCCGCGAACTCCGCCTCCTCCGTCTCGCCCGTAACTTCGGGCCGGACGTGGTTCTCAGCCGGCTCAACCCGGCCGCGGCGCACGTCTCCCGACTCCTCTCCGTGCCGAACGTCGTCTTCCACGACAACGAAGTCGCGGGCGTCGTCGAACGCGTCACCGCGCCGTTCGCGTCCGTCGTCGCGACGCCGACGGTCTACCGCGGCGACTTCGGCGACAAACACGTCCGCTACCGCGGCTTCCACGAACTCGCGTACCTCCACCCCGCACGGTTCACGCCCGACCCCGAACCGCTGCGACGCGCGGGCGTCGACCCCGACGCGCCCTATGCCGTCGTTCGACTCGTCGACATGACCGCCCACCACGACCGCGGCCACGACGGCTTCGACACCGACACGCTCGGCCGCCTCGTCTCCGAACTCACAGAACGCTGCGACGTCTACGTCACCGCCGAGGACGGACTCCCCGCCGAACTCGCGTCGTACGCGACGCCGGTTCCGCCCGAGGCGATGCACGACCTGCTCGCGTTCGCCGACCTCTACGTCGGTGACTCCGGAACGATGGCGGCAGAATCAGCGGTTCTCGGCACGCCGACCGTTCGCTTCGACCCGCTCGGCGCATCGCTCGGGAACTTCGACGCGCTCGCGGAGTACGGCCTCGTCGACTCGCACACCGACGCCGAGGACGCGGTCGAGGCCGCGCTCGCGCTCGCGGACGACTCGGACGCGGACGAGAGGTGGCGGCGGCGGCGGCGCGACCTGCTCGCGGAGAACATCGACGTCACGGGATTCATGACCGAACTCGTCGCGGAGGTGGCGGGATGAACCCCGACCCCGCGGACGCGCCGTTCGCGCTCCTGCTCACGCACGACGTGGACCGGCCGTACAAGACGTATCAGTCGCTCTACTACGGTCTCACCGGCAAGGGAACGGCGTCGCGGCGCTACCACCTCTCGACGCTCCGCCCCGGCGTCAACCCCTACTGGCAGTTCGGGAACCTGATGGCGCTCGAAGACGACCTCGGCGTCCGCTCCGCCTTCTACTTCCTCACCGAGCAGTCGCTGTTCGAGGACCGACCCGTCCGCGAGTGGTTCACGATGGAGGGCTGGCAGTTGTACGCCGGGCGGTACGACCTCCGCACCGACGACCGGGTCCGGAACGTCGTCCACCGCCTCGACGACGGCGGGTGGGAGGTCGGTCTCCACGGTTCATACGAAACCTGTCGCGACCGCGAGCGCCTGCGCGCGGAGAAGAACCTCGTCGAAGCGGTGTTGGGCGACGAAATCGTGGGCGGCCGCCAGCACTACCTCAACCTCGAAATCCCCCAGACGTGGAAGTACTACCGCGACATCGGCCTCTCCTACGACGCGAGTCTGGGGTCGAGTCACAGTTACGCGTTCGACGACGGCTACGGCGTGGTGCGGCCGTTCGACGACGAGTTCGTCGTCTTCCCGCTCACCGCGATGGAGCAGGCGTTCCCCGACCCCGGCAGAGACTACGAACGCGCCCGGTCCGCCGTAGACGGGATGCTCGAAGAAGCCGCGGAAAATCGTGCGGTCGCGTCCGTCCTCTTTCACCCCCGTCACTTCGCGCCGCGGGACTTCCCGAACTACTGGCGACTCTACGAACACCTCGTCCGCGAAGCGCTGGACGCCGGCGCGTGGGTCGGCCCGCCCGGAGACTTCTACGAGGCCGCGGGGCTCGCCGACCCCGGAAGTGAGTGGGAATAGTTTTCCAGGCCCAGCGGTTTCTCCCACCGTGTTCGAGTCGTGGCGGGAACGGGCCGAAGAACTCGAAACAGAGGTGTACGCGCTCGGTCTCGCACTCCGCCACCCGCGCGCGCCGCTCGCCGCGAAAGCCGTGATGGCGCTCGTCGTCGCGTACGCCGTCAGCCCCGTCGACCCGATTCCCGACTTCATCCCCGTCGTCGGCTTGCTCGACGACCTGGTCGTCGTGCCCGCCGGCGTCGCGCTCTCGGTCCGCCTCCTCCCGCCGGACGTGCTCGCCGAATGCCGCAGACGCGCCACCGAGAACCTGAACGTCGGGCGGACGCGCTGGCTAGTCGGTGCGGTCGTTGTCTGCGTCTGGGTCGGCGTGACGGCACTCGCGGTGCGCGCGTTCACGCCGTGGCTCTGACCGGGGGGTGCGTAGGCCGTCCATAACAATCCGGGTTCCCGGTCGCGTCCGTGGTAATGGAGATACGACGACTCACGCTCGAAACGTGGGGCGAGGCGCTTCCAAGCGACGGGTTCGAGGTGTTCCACACCCCGGAGGCCCTCGCCGTCCTCGAAACCCACTCGCTCGGCGACCTCGTCCTCTACGGGGGGTTCAAGGGAGACCAACCGGTCGGGTTGTTCCCGGTGTTCGTGGTCGAACACGCCGTCGGGACGACGGTGGTCTCACCGCCGCCCGGGTTCTCCGTCCCGCAACTGGGGCCGCTGGTGATGCCGACCAGTCCGAAACGCCGGAAGCAGGAGAAAGTGAACGGGACGTTCGTCTCCGAGGTGTTGGACGCCCTCGGCGTCGGCGGGCCGCTGACGTTGTTTCGAGCGTCGTGTTCGACGAGGTATCCCGACCCGCGGCCGTTCGTCTGGTCGGACCTCGCGCTCGACACCTCGTTCACCTACCACCTCGACGTCACCGACGACACTGACGCGCTCTTGAAGTCGTTCTCGAAGAGCCTGCGCCGCGAAATCCGGGACGCGCGCGACCTCGACGTCCGAGTCGAGCGCGACCCGGACGGCGGCGTCCGAGAGGTGTACGACCGGACCCGGGAACGCTACGAGGAGCAGAACCGCGTGTTATCGCTGACGTGGCCGTACGTCCGCGACCTCACCGACGCGCTCGCCGCCGTCGACCGCTGTCGAACGTACATCGTCCGCGACCCCGACGGCGAGTTCCTCAGCGGCATCATCGCCCTGTTCTCGAACGATGTCGCCTACTACTGGCTCGGCGGCGCGCGCGAGACGTACGAGGGGACGAGCGTGAACAGCCTCCTCCACTGGAACATCATCGAGGACATCGCGGCCGGTGAACCCCGGGAGTCCGTCTCGACCTACGACCTGATGGGCGCGAACACGGAACGGCTCTGCAAGTACAAGTCGAAGTTCGGCGCCGACCTCACGCCGTACTACACGCTCGAATCCACGGGCGTCGGGATGCGCGCGGCGAAACGAGCCTACAGACTGGTGAACAAGTGATGCGCGTCCTCAACCTCGTCACGTCCGAGAAGTCCCGGTTCTTCCAACAGCAAGTCGCCGCGCTCGCGGACCACGGTGTCGAGTCGGAGACGCTCACCGTCCCCGGGAATCCGAACTACGAGGACGACGAGAAGCGAACCATCGTCGACTACGCGCGCTTCTACCCGGACGTGTTGCGGGCGTCGTTCGGCGATTACGATCTCGTGCACGCGAACTTCGGTCTGACCGCGCCTCACGCCCTCCTGCAGCCGAACCTCCCCGTCGTCGTCTCGCTGTGGGGGACCGACCTCATGGGACAGTTCGGCTGGCTGAGCAAGCGCTGCGCGCGACACGCCGACGCCGTCGTCGTGATGAGCACGGAGATGGCGGGCGCACTCGACTGCCCCTGCTACGTCATCCCGCACGGCGTCGACCTCGACCGGTTCCACCCGATGGACCAGTCGGAAGCGCGCGCCGACCTCGGGTGGGACCAAGATACGCGGTACGTCCTCTTCCCCTACCCGGCGAAACGCGGCGTGAAGGACTACCCGCGCGCCGAGCGAATCGTCGAAGCCGCCAGAGAACGCGTCGACGCGCCCATCGAACTCGCAGCCGTCACCGGCGTTCCGCACGCCAGAATGGCCGTCTACATGAACGCCGCCGACGCGCTCCTCCTCACGTCGAAACGCGAAGGGTCGCCGAACGCGGTGAAGGAATCGCTCGCGTGCGGCCTCCCCGTCGTCGCCACCGACGTCGGCGACGTGCGCGAACGCCTCCGGAACGTGACCCCGGCGACCGTCTCCGACGAAGACGACGAACTCGTGGACGGACTCGAGGACGTCCTCCGCGACCCCACGCGGTCGAACGGACGCGAGGCGGCGAGAGAACTGAGCGTCGAGCAGACGAGCGCACGCCTCCACGGCGTCTACGAAGCGGTCCTCGATTCGTAACGATAGACGGCCGTTACTCGCCGGTAGGCGGCCTGTACGCGCGAAACGCGACGGAAACTATCTCCGTCGTTTATTCGGTCGGTCGTCGTAGTTCCCGCACGCCCGGACCGCCGGGATGACTACCATGCCAGACCGACCACGACGACGAACGGAACGAACGGACCGGCGCACAGCGCGCGGACGCGGCGAACGACACACCTCACGGAGGGAGCGTTCACGGAGGAGCGACGAGTTCGACCAACCCATCGACGACCCGTACGCGGAGACCGCACGACCGCGAACCCGATTGATGGGGCAGGCGAGCAGCCTCTACCCCGAACAGTTCGCGGACCACCTCGAACCCGAGTTGCGGGACGCGCTCGACGACTGCATCGACGTGAGTCAGGTCGTCGCGTGGGTGAGCGACCGCTGCATCGAAACCGGCCCGGAACAGGCGACGTGCGCGCGGCTCTGTAACGAGGTCTCGACGCTCGGCGCGGTGGCGGCGGAGTTCGTCGCGCGGGACGCGGAGACGCTGCCCGTCGTCCTCGACGCGTACCTCGAAACCGCCGAGATCGCGCTCGCCGAACTGGAAGCGTTCGACGACCCGCACACCGAGGAGGCGGCGATGGTGGTCGAACGCTCCATCGACTCCGTGACCGCCGCGCTCGAACGCATCGAGTAGACGGCGCGTATCCGCCGCCTACTCCGTTTGAACCGTCTGTCGGTTTTATCCCCGCGAGCGACGCCTAGGGAGGTGATGGCGCACGAATCAGACGAGACGACGGCGGAGCGCGGCCGAGCGAGCAGAGACACCAAACGACTGTACGGTCGCGAACGACTCGTTCACGAAGACGAGACGCCGCGGGGACTGCTGTCCGTGCAGGAACTCAGGCACGTCCGGCACGCCCACCGATTGAACCGACCGGACCGGAACGCGCTCTACGAACGACTCGACGGGCGAATCGACCACTTCCTCGAAACCGAGTGGCCGATCCTCGCGGACGCCTACCCCGAATACGCGACGCGCATCCGCGAAATCGTCTGCGAGAACGGCGAATCCGACGACTAACCGGTGCGGGCGGCGTGGTCCCGGGGGCGGGCTAATCGGCGCATAACAATCCTCGAACGGGCCTGACCTCGGACGAACGCGTCGCATGACACGGACTCTCCACAAGACCGGTCTGGTCGTCGGATATCTCGGCTTGCTCGCCGCAGTCGTCGTCTCCCATCGAACGCCAACGACCGGCTACGAACTCTCTATCTACCGCGCCACACCACAGCTCGTGTGGGCGGGAATCGGCGTCGCCCTCCTCACGGCCGTCCCCGTCCTCGTCGCCGCGCCGCGGGCGACCCGAACCCACGACGCCGCCGCATTGCTCACCGCGAGCACCGCGCTCGCGGTCATCACGCTCCCCATCGTGCGCGGCTACTACTTCTACGGCGGCGGAGACTCGCTCAGCCACATCGGCTGGGCGCGCGAAATCGCGTCCGGGTCGCTGTCCGCCACGAACCTCCTCTACCCCGGTATTCACACCGCGACAGTCCTCCTCTCACGGCTCGCCGACGTCTCGCTCACGCAAGCGAACCTCTACATCGTCCTCCTGTTGTTCCCGCTCTGCTTTTTCCTGTTCGTCCCTCTCGCCGTCCAACTCCTCGCCGACACCCCGAAATCCTACGCTGTCGGCCTGCTCGCCGCGCTCTTGATGACCCCGGTCAACAACATCGCCGTCCACCTCATCGCCCACCCCGCGAGTCAGGCGATTCTGTTCTCGCCGGTACTTTTCTACCTCGCACTCGCGTACGCCGTCCGCGACACCGACTCGACCGGATGGCTCCCACGACCGTCGAACACCACCGGCCTCGGCGTCCTGCTCGCCGGGTTCTCGGTCGCGTTCCTGCTCGTCCACCCACAGCAAGAACTCAACCTCGCGCTCTGTCTCCTCGCGGTGGTCGGACTCCAGACCGTCGCGCGCTACCGGGGGAACGAGACCGTCGTCGACCACCGGTTCCTGCACGTCCAAGCGTTCGTTCTCGTCGCCGCGTTCCTCGCGTGGGCGCCCCGGTTCGACCGCGTGAGCGGCGCGGTGTCCTCGACGATAACGAGCATCGTCACGCAGGGCGCGACCGCGGGAAACGTCGTCTCACAGAAGTCGGTGTCGCTCACCACGCTCGGCGGCAGCATCTTCCTGCTCTTCGTGAAACTGTTCATCGGTGCGCTCGTCGTCTCCCTGCTCGCCGCGGTCGTCATCGTCCTCGCACTCCGCGGCCGTTTCGGCGACCGGGACGCGAACACGCTCGTCGGCTATCTCACGGCCGCGCTCGTCCCCGTCACCGGGGTCTTCCTCCTCGTACTCGCGTCCTCGGCGGGCGACATGTACTTCCGGTACGAGGGGTTCATCATGGTCCCCGTCACCGTGCTCGGCGCGGTCGCGGTCGCGCTCGCGATAGACCGCGCGAGGGGGCGCGGTCGGACCGTCGCGAAGACCGCTATCGTCGTGTTGTTCCTCGTCCTCGTTCCCGCCGGCCTCGCCGCCACCCACCCCGCGCCATACATCTATCAGCCGTCACGACAGGTGACGGAGAGCGTCGCGCACGGCTACGGGAACTCGTTCGAGACGCGAGTTCGCGGCGTCGAGTTCGCTGGAGTGCGCGGCGGACCGCGCCGGTTCGTCGACTTCTACTACGGCACCCAGCAGGCGCGCACGACGCTCGACTTCCCCGGCTACGAGGACCCGATACCGACAGCCGTCTTCTCCAGAGGGAACTTCACGGACTACTACGAGGACCCACGCTACCTCGGCATCACTGAGTCCGACTACGCCCGCGAGGTCGAACTCTACGAGGGCTTTCGCTACCCCGCGTCCGGCTTTCAGGCGCTCGACGCGACCGTCGGCGTGAACCGGGTGCGGGCGAGCGAAGGCTACGCGCTCTACTACATCGCGGGTGAGGAATGACGCTCGCAGAACGACTTTCCCGGGGCGTGAAGGCGATGTTCGGCGCGAGCCTCGCCGACATGCTCGCGAACGCCCTGTTGGTCGTCGTTCTCGCGCGCTTCCTGCTCACCCCCGACCAGTACGGCCAACTCAACTTCGTGCTCTCCGCGGTTGGCGTCGTCACCATCGTCGCTACGCTCGGCCTCCCCAAGTCCGCCGCGCGCTACATCACCGAGTTCGCGGAGACCGCGCCGGGACAGGTCCCGCACGTCATGCGACTCTCGGTCCTGTACCTCGGAACGCTCACCGTCGCGGTCGCGGTGGCGGTCGCCGTCCTCGGCGGCCCGATCTCTCACGCAATCGGCACCCCGTCGCTCGCGCCCTTCGTCGTCATCTGCGGCGGCTACGTCGCTTCGCGGTCGTTCGCGAACTACTGTAGCGCGCTCTTCCAGGGGTTCAACCGCGTGACGGGGAGCGCCGTCCTCGGCGTGCTCACGGGCGTCGGCCGCCTCGTCTTCGTCACCGCGTTCGTACTGCTCGGGTTCGGCGTGGCGGGCGCGCTCGCAGGCTACCTCGCCGCGTCCCTCCTCGCCGTCGCGTTCGGCGCGGTCGTCCTCTACCGCGAGTTCTACAGGGAGTACGACGCGGACCCGGAAGCCGAATCCGGGCTCGCGCGCCGCATCGTCGAGTACAGCGTCCCCCTGACGGCGACGCGGAGCGCGAACGTCATCGACAAGAAACTCGACACGCTCATCGTCGGCGTCCTGTTGAACATGACCGCCGTCGGCTACTACACCGTCGCGAAACAGGTCTCCGACTTCGTGTCGATGCCCGCATCGGCGTTCGGGTTCACGGTGTCCCCCGCGCTCGGCGAACAGAAATCCGGAAACCGCGTCGACCGCGCGCGAACGCTCTACAAGCGGTCGCTCGAGTTCGTGCTCATCGCGTACGTCCCCGCAGTCACCGGACTCATCCTCGTCGCCGACCCGATGGTTCGGTACGTCTTCGGGCCGGACTACCTCGGCGCGGTTCCCGTCATTCAGGTGTTCAGCGGGTTCATGCTCGTCAACTGCATCAACAAGGTGACGAGCGACGGCCTCGACTTCCTCGGCCGCGCCCGGTCGCGCGCCATCGTCAAGACCACGATGGCGGTGTCGAACGTCGTCCTCAACGTCGCGCTGATTCCGGTCCTCGGCGTCGTCGGTGCGGCCGCCGCTACCGTCATCACGTACACCGTGTACACGCTCTCTAACGTCTACTTCATCCATCAGGAACTCGAGTTCGACGTCGCGAGCGTCCTCCGCGTGCTCGGCGTCGTCTGCGTCGTCACGCTCGGGATGGCGGTGGTCGTCTGGGTGGCGATCCCCCACGTCTCCGGCCTCCCGTCGCTGCTCGGCACCGTCGGCCTCGGCGTCGCGACGTGGGCCGCCCTCTCGACGGTCAGCGGCGTCCTCGACCCCCGAGAAGTCCTGCGGTTCCTCTCGTAGTCAAGCGGTCCATAACAAACCCCGCTCTCGGTGACCACCGAGGCATGCAGTCACACGACCAGTCGACGTCCCTTCGCGGCCAGACGGTCCTCGTCACTGGCGGCGCGGGGTTCGTCGGCAGTCACATCGCGGACGCCCTCGTTCCCGAAAACGAGGTGCGCGTTCTCGACAATCTCTCGAACGGCAGCGAGGAGAACGTCCCCGACGACGCCACGTTCGTCCGCGGCGACCTCCGTGACTCCACGGTCGTCGCCGATGTGATGGACGGCGTCGACCTCGTGTTCCACCAGGCCGGCCTCGTCAGCGTCCCGGCGTCCGTCGAACGACCGGTCGAGAGCCACCAGCAGAACGTCGCCGCGACCCTCGACGTGCTGGAACGCGCTCGCGCGAGCGATGAACGGCCGCATCACGTCGTCGGGCGGCGTCTCCCTCGACCGCTTCCCCCCGGGGAGTCTCGGGGACGTGACCGACGTGCAGTTCGTCGCGTGCGGGACGTCGTATCACGCGGCCCTGTACGCGCGTCAACTGCTCGCGGACCGCGGTGTCCCCGGACAGGTGTTCACCGCCGGGGAGTACGCGACGTCACCCCCGCCGGTCCGGGACGGAACCCTCGTCGTCGGCGTCACGCAGAGCGGCGAGACCGCGGACACGCTCCAGTCGCTCCGAAACGCGAAGGAAAACGGCGCGCGGACGCTCGCGGTGACGAACGTCGTCGGGTCGACGGCTGCCCGCGAGTGCGACGACGCGCTGTTCATCCGCGCCGGCCCCGAGATCGGCGTCGCCGCCACCAAGACGTTCAGTTCACAGGTGACGACGCTGACGTTGCTCATAGAGCGACTGGTCGAGGACGTCACCGGAAGTCCGAGCGAGGGGCGCGCGGAACTCCTGCGCGCGATGGAACGCCTCCCGAACGACGTCCAGCAGGTCCTCGACCAGTCGTCCATCGGGTCGCTCGCGACGAAGTACCGAGACGCGGAGGGCCACTTCTTCATCGGCCGCGGCGTCTCCTACCCGGTGGCGCTGGAGGGCGCGCTGAAGTTCAAGGAGATCACGTACGAGCACGCGGAGGGGTTTTCGGCGGCCGAACTGAAGCACGGGCCGCTCGCGCTCGTCACACCCGACACTCCCGTGTTCGCCGTGTTCTGCGGGCGCCACGACGAGAAGACGCTGAGCAACGTGGAGGAGGTCCAAGCACGCGGCGCGCCCGTCGTCGGCGTGGCGAGCGAGGAAGCGACGCACGTCGTCGAGGCCGTCGACGAGTTCGTCCCGATACCGGACACGCATCCCGACGTCACGGGCGTGCTGGCGAACGTGCAACTCCAGCTCGTCTCCTACCACGTCGCGGACCTGTTGGGTCGCGCGATCGACAAACCCCGGAATCTCGCGAAGAGCGTGACCGTCGAGTGACTGAAAGAGCCACACGGACGCCCGGACGGCGCGTCCCACGAGCGAAACCACGGGGAAGCCCCCACTGAGAGCGCGATGTCCCAGTCAGAGAATCCCGCGATATCGAAGGACGAAGCGTACGACCTCCTGAGCAACGCGCGACGGCGGTTCGTCATCTCGTACCTCCGAGACCGCTCGGAGCCGGTCGCTCTGAGCACGCTGTCTGAGGAGGTCGCCGCGTGGGAGAACGAAACACCGCCGCCTGACCTGACTGACCAGCAGATAAAACGCGTCTACGTCTCGCTCTACCAGACCCACCTCCCGAAACTCAGCGAGGCCGGGCTCGTGGACTACGACCGGGACGCCGGACGCGTGCAGTTGACGTCGAACGTCACCGAACTCGACACGTACCTCCCGGAGCGGAATCAGGACGAACCGCCGTGGCAGTTGGCGTACGTCTCCGTCGCGATCGTCGGACTCGCGCTCTACCTCGCCGCGATGACGGTTCCCTCGCTCGGCATCTCGGAAACCATAGTCGGCATCCTGACCATCGGCGCGTTCGCCGTGGTCGCCGCCACCCACTACATGATGCGATACAGATGATACAAGGACTGCACGCGCCGGAGGACTCCGGCACAGGACGGAGGGCCGACCGATGAGTCCGGACTGGGACGTGGTCGGCTACGTCATCAGTTCGGACCACCGGACGGCGGTGCTCGGCCGGCTCGCGGACGGACCCGCGACGCCGACACAGATAGCGGAGAACGTCGACCTCTCCGTGACGCACGTCTCGCGAGCGCTGCGGTCGCTGCGCGACCACGGGCTCGTCGAGTTACTCGTCCCCGAGGAGCGGCGGAAGGGACGCGTCTACGGGATGACTGAGGAAGGACGCGAGATATGGTCCGTCATCCAGACCAGGGACCTCGCTGAGTGAGTTGTGACGGGAGGCGGGGAGTGGGGATGTTCCGTTCCGGGGTGGATGGGGTGGTCGTCCGAATCGGACGAACGGAACTCGGACTCCCCGTTCGTTCGAACGAGCGGGTGTCACTTCGTTAATCGGCGACTACCGCCCGTCACGAGGCGAAAAGCGGACGAAGTACGCTGGGGGTCGGGCGAGCGCGACGAGCGGTTCGCGGTCTTCTCGAAGACCGGGTTCACCGACGGTCGCGAAGACGAACTCGACGACACGTGGACGGTATTCGACCTCGCCGACGTCGACCGATTGCTCGCGCCCTAAGCCATGCCGATGAGGAGGGCGTTGTGCGTGGCGACGAGCGCGTTGAAGACGGCGGGGATGCCGTAGCCGACGACGCGAACCGCGAGCACCCCCATGGGAGAGGGGTCGAATCGGAGGGAGAGCGCGTAGACAGTCGCTTCGACGAACGCGACGACGGCGAGGACGGTGAGCGCGCCGATCGCGAGGAGCCCCGGGACCGTGCCGACCGACGCGACGACGTGCAAGACGACGGGGTTGGCTTCGACGAGCTGCGTGGCGTGGAGGCCGACGAGCGTCGTGAGCACGTCGAGCGCTTTCGTCGCGACGACCGCGACCACGCCGACGCTCGCCGCGCGCGGGCGGCCGTCCAACCGCAGACCGGAACGGGTTGCTGACGCCATCCTCGAACCATCCCCGGCGCACGCCGTTTGTTATGGATTTCCACACGACGGCTGGAACCGGACGGTCGAGCGCGGAACGGCGGTAAGCCGGGTCATAACGAAAGGAATCGACCCGGTCGTGAGCGTATGGCGCGCGGAACGACACTCGGCCGCTGTCCGCTCTGCGGGGACCGCCTCGAAGAAGAGTCGCTGCTCGCCGTTCGCGAACACGGCGACTGGACCGCGGTGTTCGCCGAATGTGAGGACTGCGACGCGGTCGTCAACCCCGAATAGGCCGCGTATAACGATAGGTTGCGGCGGTCTGGTCTCTACTGCATGCGCTCGAAACTACTCGCGCTCGCTGTACTGCTCGGCGGCATCCTCGTCGCCGCCCGACTCGTCGAACGACGCACTCGCCCCGACCTCGTGGACGAGTACGGCAGCTGAATCGAACGGAAGCGACGTTAATCACGAATTATACGGCTAGTCTCCGGAGTATCCGGAATATTACTTTAGTGTCGCTCTGGGAAGAGACGAGCGATGTCACACGGAATTACTGAGGCAGATCTGGAACGAATGCGGGAGTTCGCGAGCACACCGAAATACGAGCGCAGTCCCCACATTCTCGAGCCGGACGACGACGAGGAGGAGTAACGACTACTCTATTCTTTTGACGAAGGGAGGAGGATTCGAACCCCCGAAGCCGCGAGGCTCTCCGTCGAAGGACGGATGCTCTGCCACTGAGCCATCCCTTCTACGCTCCTCGTTCGGTCGTGACAGGTATTGTTACCCGTCTGATATTGGGTTTCAGCGAGCTCGTCGATTCGTGAGGGCGGACGTAATAGTCCGTTACACGGCCCGTTCCGGCGCATAACGAAGTCTGACGCCGCGAACGCTCACGTATGGCACAACGCCACGTCCCGGACGGCAAACTGTTCAGCACGCGAAACAGTCTCGACACCGACATCCGCGTGGACGTCGTACGCACCCTCAATCAGTCGCTCGCGGACACGACCGACTTGATGACCCAGGTGAAACATGCACACTGGAACGTCAAAGGCCCGCAGTTCCAGCAACTCCACCTCCTGTTCGACGAGCAAGCCGAACTCCTCGCGGGACACGCAGACCGTATCGCGGAACGCGCGACCGCGCTCGGCGGGCACGCGATGGGGACGGCACGGATGGCCGCCGGGAATTCGCGCCTCGACGAGTTCCCGGACGAGGCCGTCGACGGGATGGACGTGGTGGAAACGCTCGCGGACCGGTTCGCGGAACACGGCGCGTACCTCCGGGAGAACATCGACGCGACGCTCGACATGGGGGATGCGGTCACTTCCGACATGTACACGGAACTCACCGAGGAGGTCGACAAGCAACTCTGGTTCCTCGAATCCCACCTGCAGGGACCGGACGCCGTGGAGGAGACGGGTATCACCATCCCCGAGTAGAATAGGCGGCGACTACCCTTGTACACCCCCGTTCTGTGGTCGGACGACACGAAGATGATTCCAGACAGTCAACCCGTCGACTACGCCGCCGGAACGGGCGAAACTGCCGCCGACTACCCGACGCTCGACGAGAAGATAGAGCAAGCGGTGTCGGTGACGCGGTCCGCGCTCGAATCCTACGAGAACCCCGCGATGATGTGGACGGGCGGGAAGGATTCGACGCTGATGGTGTACTTCGTTCGGGAGGTCGCGGACGTCTTCGGCTACGAGACGCCGCCGGCTATCTTCTTAGACCACTTCCAGCACTTCCCCGACCTCATCGAGTTCGTTGAGCGCTGGGCTGACGAGTGGGATATCGACCTCGTGCGCGCGTCGAACGAAGACCTCGGTCGGTACGTCGAGGAACACGACCTCGAACCCGGCGACGACATCGAAATCGCGGAGCTCTCCGAGCACAACCAACACCACGTCCGGGACCTCCTCGAATACGAGGAGGACACGTTCCCCTTCCTCCTCGACACCTACGTCGGGAACCACCTCCTGAAGACCGTCGCGTTGAACGACGCGCTCGAAAAACTCGACATCGAAGCGGTGTTCTCGGGGATTCGGTGGGACGAACAGGACGCGCGCGCCGACGAGACGTTCTTCAGCCCCCGCCACGACCCCAAGGTGTACCCGCCGCACGACCGCGTCCACCCCATCCTTCAGTTCGACGAACGCGCGGTCTGGGACGCCTTCTGGCATTACGTCGTCCCCGAAACCGTCGACGGCTTCCCGGACGAGGGCTACGTCCCCCAGTCCTACGACGACCTCCCGAACGGCCTCATCCACGAGGACGTCCCCATCTCGCCGAAGTACTTCGAGGGCTTTCGCAGCCTCGGGAGCGAGGTCAGTACGAAGAAATCCGAATCCGAACCCGCGTGGTTGCAGGACCTCGACAACACGACCGAGCGCGCGGGCCGCGCCCAGGACAAAGAAGACCTGATGGAACGCCTCCGCGACCTCGGCTACATGTGAGGACCGAGCAGTCCGACTACGTCCTCGTCGCGGTTGCGGCGTGTTTCGTCGTCGGCGTTATGGCGGGCGCGGCCGGCGTGTCGTGGCTCGTCGCGGGATTCGCGAGCGCGCTCGCTTCGGTCGTCGTCCTCGGACACGCGCTGTTCGCGGACCCGCCGACGGACTGACCGCAGTCCGACCACTCGGTCCGACTGCACAGTCGCACTACTCAGCCAACCTATCCAATCGGTCCGGTCAACCCACTCAAACAGACTTACTGGTAATACTGTTCAGTATTTCTAGCCAGTATTACTGTGCAGTATTGTTGGGCAGTCGGATTGGCCAACTTTTTTGATTAGCGGGCGTAATGGGTCTGACAATGATACCGTACACGATCTGGTCGGAGGCCGGGGGCGTCGGGAAGACGACGTTCTCCATCAGCCTCGCGAAGGCGCACGCGCGACACGGACAACGCGTGCTCGCTATCGACTTGGATCCGCAGGACGGCGGGCTCACCCATCACTTCGGCGCGGACGAACGGCGGAACGACCCCGACGCGGACAACGTCGTCCGCCACCTCGTCGACCGACCGAAGGGACCGTTCGAGGACCTCATCCGGACCGTAGACGAGGACGACCACGGCGGCCGCATCGACCTCGTTCCCTCGCACAACATGCTCGAGAGTCTCGCGAACAGTCTCGACCGCGCGAAGGAACTCGCGGAAGACATGGGCGAGTACTTCGCACCCGAGACCCGCCTCCGCACGGTTCTCCAAGACAGCGGCGTGACCGACGACTACGACGTGCTCATCGTGGACCCGCCGGCGACGACGGGCCAGCACGTCTACAACGCCGTGTACGCGACGCGGAACCTCGTCATCCCGCTCGAACTCTCCGCGAAGGGCCGCCAATCCGTCGAAGGCCTTCGGGATACGGTCGAGGGTATCGAAGACGAGTTGGACGTCGAGGTGGGCGTGCTCGCGGTGGTGCCGAACCGCGTGTCGAACACACGGAAGCAGCGCGAGTACGAAGAGGCGCTCGCGGACCAGGACCTTCCGGTCGCGCCGGTCGAGATTCGGGAGCGCCGCGCGATGCTCGAAGGCGCGTGGGACACGCAGACGACGCCGCACGAGTACGCGCTCGAACACCGGACGCGGCGGCGCGAACGCGAACTCGACACGCTCGGGAAGTTCGACGAACTCGCGCGATTCATCAGCGGACAGTTCGGTGAAACCCCCGAGAAACCGGGTGACCTCGAATGAAGTCGGGCGTCGGCGACCCCTTCGACGACGAACCCGAGGACGAACCCGAAGTCGAGGAAGCCGCCACCGAAGAGATGGAGAGCGAACCCGAGTCGGAGCAGTCGTCGCCGTCGAGTCGCGACCAGTACCCGCTCACGCTGCGCCGGGACAACGTGAAGGACGAGCGGCCGAACGTCCACCAGTTGTTCGTGCAGGATTCGACGGACGCGGCCGCGAAGGACGCCGAACGCGAACTCGAAGACCGGCTTGGCGAGGACGTTTACCGCCTCGACGCGCGGGAGGCCATCTATCTCGCGGGTATGCAGAACCTGGACGACGCGGAGGACGTGCTCCGCGAGTGGGGCTACGACCTCTAAAGGCGGTCTTACTCGACGCCGAGAGTTCATAACGAAGCCGTCTGCGTCCTGATGGCGAACATGCACGTAGATTCACTCTCAAGGCGCGGATTCGTCCGATTAGCCGGTCTCGCGGCCGGTGGAAGCGTTCTCTCGGGGACAGCTGACATCGCGAGCGCGCGCGAGGACCGCTGGGTTCGCGACCCGCGGTGGGCCGGGTTTCTGTCCGTTCTCGACACCGACGACGGCTATCTGTTGACCGGGATTCGAACGAACGTCGAGGACGAACAGGTCGGGTGGGCGGTGAAACTCGACTCGCGGCTTCGCGTGGAGTGGAATCGGACGTATCAGTCGCCACCACACCTGCGTGAGTTGGACCACGGGGAGGACCACGACGGCCTCTCGTTCGCGTTACCGGACGGCGAGGGCGGCTACCTGCTCGTCGGCTGGTGGCACACGGAGTCGTCGGACAGCAGGTACGCGTGGCTTACCCGCGTGAGTTCGCGGGGGATTCCGCGGTGGAGTCGCATCTTCCAGCGGGACGGCGTGAACTCGTTTCGCGACGACTTCGCCGCGGGCGTGCGCGTCAAAGGCGGGTACGTGCTCGCCGGCCGAACCATCGCGAGCGAGTACTTAGACCGCGAGAACGGCGACGGCTGGCTCGTGTTCCTCCGCGACGACGGCCGAATCCGATGGGCGCGCGCGTACGACCCATCGGGGACGAGCAACGGCTGGACGTCCGACCACAGCCACGCCTCCTTCTCCGGTATCGTGCGAACCGGCGACGGCTTCCTCGTCGTCGGAGAGGCGACGCCACGCGGTCGCCGCGACCCCGAAACCCGGGGATGGGTCGTGCACGTCGATTCGAACGGCCGCGAACGATGGAGTCGCACCTACGACACCGGGGACGCGGGGTTCACGGACGTCGCGCGGGACGGCAACGGCTTCGTCGTGTCCGGGGCCACGGGCCGAAAGCGCTTGATGCGGGAACTCCACGACTATCGGCGTGACGGCGGGTCGCTCGCGTACGGTCTCGATTCGTCGGGACGGGTGCGCTGGCGGGATACGCAGAGCGGAGAAGGGTTCCACGCGGTCGTCGCGCGCGACCGCGGCGGCGGCGTGTTCGTCGGGTCGCGAAACCGTCGGCCGTGGGCGGTGTCCTACGACCGCGACGGCGACAGGCGCGGGTCGTCGCTCTCGAACCTCGACGGAACGTACGCCGACGTGGCGCGGACGAAAGACGGCTACCTGCTCGTCGGCTACGGCCGCCGCGGCGGAACCACCGACGCCCTCGTCACGACGCTCGACCGCCGCGAACTCGAGGACGACCGGCGCGACGACGACAGAGACGACGATCACGACGGACGCGACGACAGAGACGACCACGACGACGGCCGGACCCACCTGCTCGAAATCATCGCAAGGGAGAACGGAGACGTCTACTACGAGTTCCGGGTGCGCGGGACGGTGGAGAAAGCACACGTGTCGGACCGCGTGAAAGCGGAGTCTAACGACCACATCGAGCGGCGCGGCGACACCGTCGTCGTCTCCGGGTTCACCGGGAACACGGGCTGGGGGGACGCATTCCGGTATACGGGTCGCGTGACGTCGTTCACGCACCTGCGCGGGGACGCAGAGTTCGAGATTCGGCGAGACGGCGAGCGGGTGAGCGTGCGCGAACTCGTCTCGTAACGCGCGATAGTTTTTTGACGGGTCGGCGGGGAGTCGTGGGTGTGCCAACGAAATCGCTTGACGAGATACAGGCGTTGGTCGGGGAGACCCGAACGACGGTCGAGGACTTCGAGATAGAGCGCGGGAAAGTCGCCGAGTTCGCACGCGCTATCCGCGACCCCGCGGACATCTATCTGGACGAGGACGCGGCGCGCGAGGCGGGCTACGACGGGATTCCCGCGCCGCCGACGTTCGAGCGGACGACGGAGTTCCCCCGCTATCGACCAGAGGGCGTGGACGACCACACCGGGTTCGACCTCGGGTTCGACCCGCGGCGCATCATCCACGGCGAGCAAGCGTTCGAGTTCGAGCGCCCGCTCTACGTCGGAGACGTGTTAACTGGGCGGACGACGCTCGAAAACGCCTACGAGCGCGAAGGACAGCGCGGCGGCACCATCACGTTCGCGGAGTTCCGCACCGACTACGAAACCCAGGACGGCGAACACGTGTTGACGGCGCGCGCGACGAGTCTCGAAACCGGGCGCGCCATCGCGGACGACGGAGGTGACGGCGATGAGTGACCACGAAGTCGGTGACACGTACGAGGTCGTGACCGAGGACTTGCGCCGCGAGGACTTCGTGCGGTACGCGGGCGCGAGCGGCGACTTCAACCGCATCCACTACGACGAACCGTTCGTCACCGACGCGGGCTACGACAGCGTGTTCGGACAGGGAATGTTCACCGCGGGCGTCGCGACGCGCGCCGTCCGGGAGGCGTTCGGTATCGCGGGCCTCCGCGAATATCGCACGAGATTCGTCTCGCAGGTGTGGCCCGACGACACGCTCACCACGACGCTCGAAGTCGAATCCGTCGAGGAGACGGACGACGGAACGCGCGTCGACGCGTCGCTCACGGTCGAAAACGACGACGGCGAGAGCGTGATAGAAGGCGGCGTCGTGGTCGTCGACTAGATTTCGGTGACGCGCTGGTAGTCCGAATCCAGCGCGGCCGCGTCCTCGGGGAGGAGGGCGACGACGAGGTAGTCGCTGTAGTCTTCGAGGTAGTCGACGAGTTTCGCGATGCGGTCCGCGTCGATGGCTTCGAGGGAGTCGAGGAGCATGAACGGCACCGTCTCGTACACCTCGTGCGCGAGGTAGCCCGCGAGCGCGAACACGAGTCCGGTGACTTCGCGTTCGCTCTCCGAGAGGTGGTCGCTCGTGTCCTCGTAGGTCGCACCCGACGCCGTCGTGCGCACGACGTGCAGTTCGAACGCGCTCTTCTGGACCTTCCGCCGGCCCTCTCGAACTTCTCTCTCGACGCGCTCTATCCACACGCGGTCGAGGTTGTCGTAGTCGAGTAACTGGAGGACGGTGTCCATGTGTTCGTTGAACTCCGTCACCGCCTCCCGCTCGATGCGCTCTATCTTCGTCCGCGCATCCTCGAGGTCGTCGCGAACGCCCGCCAACCGCGCTTCGAGGTCGTCCTCCTCCGCGATGCGCTCCTCGATGGACGCGATTTCGTCCTCCACGCCGTCGAGTTCGTTCTCCAACTTCCCGATCTCGTACTCCAACTGGTTCGCTTCCTTGTGGAGGTCGAGCACGTCGCTGTACGGCGACGTATCGGACTCGTCCACCTCGGACTCGAGTTCCGCGATCTCGTCGGTGAGTTCCTCCCGGCGCTCGCGGAGGCGTTCGATGGTTTGCTCGCCCTCTTCGAGCTGGTCTTCGACCCGGCGGAGTTTCCCCTCTATCGTGTCGCGGCGATCCTGCTGGTCGCGCCGCTCCTGCCGGCGGTCCGTGAGTTCGTCGAGACGCTCCTCGATGTCGCGGACATCGGCGAGTTTGTCGGAGCTGAGGTCGCGCAGTTGTTCGACGGTCGCCGATATCTGGTCGGTCTCGACCGTGCTGCCGCACGTCCAGCACTCGACCTCCTGGGCGTCTTCGAGGAGTTGGTCGGTGACCGCGCCGTCGCCGTCGTCGGGTTGGAGCGCGCTCAGTTCGGAGTCCACGCCGTCCAGCATCTTCTCGTTGAACTGGATGATGGACTGGAGTTCGTTCACCTCGGATTCGAGCGACTGCTTTTCCGAACGGAGGCGGCTGATTTCGTCGTCCAACTCCTCGATGCCGCCCGCGGGCGAGTCCGGGAGGTCCGCGAGTTCGCCTTCGAGTTCTCGCTTCTCGGAGCGCAACTCGGCGACGCTCTCCTTTTCGGTTTCGAGGTCGTAGCGCACGTCCTCCAACTCGGAGCGCTTCTCCTGCAGGGTGGAGAGCGCTTCCTCGACTTCGCGTTTTTCCTCGCGGCTCTCCTCTACGTCCGTGTCCTTCGATTCGAGTTCCGCCTCGGTGCGTTCGAGTTCGGCTTTCTTCTCCTCGATTTCGTCCGCCAGACGGGTGCGCTCCTCTTCGAGACCGGGGAGGTCAGCCTTCAGGGAGTCTATCTCGTCCAGTTCGTTCTCTATCTCCTCGCGCTCCGCGACGAGTCGGTCGATTTCCGCTCGAATCTCGTCGGTGTCGACCGGCCGCATGATGAGTTGGCGGAGGTCGTCGTTTCGCGCGACGGCCTGCCGCGCCTCGTTCGACTCGAGGAGGAATACGAACAGGTCGGCGAGCGTCGAATCATCCAGGTACGGGTTTCCGCTCGTCGTTATCGTGTCGCCGGCGCGCATGAGTTCTCGCGTGTACGTCTCGTCGCCGATGGAGAGTTCCACGAACGCCTCGTCCGTATCGCCCTTCACGGAGACGTTGTCGCTCCCGAGCGCGGCCATCAGCGTCTGGAGGAACGACGTCCGGTTCGTGGCGTTCCGGCCCGCGAGCACCGTCACCCCGGGAGTGAATTTGACGTTCGTTTCGTCGATGCCGCCGATGTTCTCGGCGTTGACCTCGACATCTCGCTCTTCTAGTTCGACGCTCATTATCTAGTTATTTCGATGAGGGGTCAGATAATAAAATGTGACGGTCGATGGGCGGTTTGCGCATCGTTCACCCAGTAATCCCCCGATACGCCGCCCGAACGTCCGGCAGTGTCGGACGGTTCGACGATGACAACCGTACTGTTGTTATCGGCAGTCGCACCCGCCGCGGTCGAGGAGTTCGGTGACGTCGTACTGCGCGCCACAGTCCTCGCACACCACGCGCACGTCCACCATCACGCGGAACTGGCCGAGGTCGAGTTCGTCGCCCTCGCGGAGCTGTTCGAGTTTGCTCTCCGTGATGGTCGCCGTGCGACTGCGCAACTGCTGGATGGTCGACGCGGCGGCGGCCGCGCGGTCGTCGCGCCCCGAGTACTCGGCTCCCCTGTCTTTGAGGTAGGTGCGAATCGCCTGATAGGAGACGAAATCGTCCGTCACCTGCGAGACGTCGACGCCCTCGCGTTCGAGGCGGCGGCGACTACGGGTGCGGTCTGCGCTCGACACGTCCTCGTCGGTCAGGAGTTCGTAGATGTTCTCCACTTCGCCCGCGAGCGGTGACATGCCGTTCTCGCGCATCGCCGCTTCCAGCAGGCGGCGGTTGAACAGGTCCGCGAGGTCCCGGAGGCTGAGGCGTTCGCCCGACTCGCCCGTCCAGCGACGTTCGAGGTAATCGCCGAAATCCTCGCCCAGTCCGTAGTCCCGTATCAACCGCCCTACCTTCAGGTTCGGCGGCCGCTGTTCGGTCATACGCGTCGTACCCGGGGGACGACCAAAGCACTTTGGATATATAGTAGTTATCGCTATACTCAAGCGACGTTCGCGGCGGTCGTCGCCGCGATTTTACGCGGTGAGGCGGACGCCGGTGGCGACGAGTCCACCGCCGAGGATGCCGACGACGCCGAACGAGAGGAAGACGGGGGTGTACGTGCCGGCCTGTTCGAACCAGAAGCCGGCGAGCGGCGGTGAGATGAGACCCGCGATGCCGAACGAGAGGGAAAGCACGGCGAACAGGGCGTTGAGGGATCGTTCGCCGAACAGGTCGGCGGTGACCGCGCCGATGAGGCCGCCGCAGCCCGCGTAACCGATACCGAACACGGCGACGGTCGCGAGGAGTACGGGGGGCGTCGGCGCGTAGGCGACGGCGATGGTGGCGCTGCCGAGGAGCACGCTGCACGCGACGAACGTCCTGGGGCGGCCGATGCGGTCGGACGCGGGGCCGACGACGACGCGCGCGGCGGTGGTTGTGACGCCGATGACGGCGATGGAGAGCACGCCCGTCGCGCGCCCCAGCCCGGATTCCGCGGTGTGGCGGACGACGTGGCCGAGAACGACGTATAGCGGGGAGAACACCATCGTCCACCCGGCGAGCACGACGAGGAAGGGTGCGGACGTGACGACGGCGCGGACGTTCCGGCCGCTTTCCCCGTCGCCGCCGTCGGTCGCGCGGCCGTTCGGGAACTCGACGCTCGGGTCCGCGCCGACCTCACTCGGACGGTCCGCGAACAGGGCGACGACGACCACGGAGAGAATCGCGACGAACCCGGCGAGCGCGAGGACGGCGGACCGCCAGCCGAACGCGCGAATCAGGGCGTCAGTTCCCGGTGGAATGACGACGAGGCCGACGCCCAGTCCGGCGGACGCGAGGCCGGTGGCGGTGCCGCGGCGGCGCTCGAACCACCGCGGGAGGGTGGCGTAACTGACGTTGTAGAGGCCGGCCATGCCGACGGCGGCGACGACGCCGAACGCGAGGAGCAGGGTGAGGTAGGCGTGGGCGAACGCGGTGCCGACGAGGCCGGCGAAGAGGAGGAGGGAGGACCAGGCGGCGACGCGGCGGGGGCCGTGGGTGGAGACGACGCGGCTGACGCCGACGCCGGACGCGTAGATGAGCGCGGTCTGCACGCCGAAGACGACGGCGAGAAGGGTCGAAGACCCGTGGAAAGCGTGGACGAACGGGTCGTAGAACACGGAGAAGGCGTACGTCGTGCCGAAGACGACGACGGACGCGAGAAAGCACGCGACGACGACGAACCAGCCGTAGTAGGCGCGGTCCGCGAGCGTGGTTCGCAGATGGTACATGAGAGGGGTATCGGAGAGGGGTGGTGTTAACGTATCGGAACAGGAAGGGAGAACCGATAGAACGAAACCACGAGGCGTGTAACCACACGTCGATGCCAGTCAGTTCGCTGCCGCGCGTAGGTCTGGGAACCGTCTCCGACGACCCGGACGAGTGGACGGAGAACGTGAAGACGGCGCTCGACATGGGGTATCGGCACGTCGACACAGCCCAGATGTACGAAAACGAGAAGCAAGTCGGCGAGGGAATCCGCGCGTCGAGCGTCGCACGCGAGGACGTCTTCCTCGCGACGAAGACGGTCTATCACGACGTTCCGGCGACTCCCGAGGACGTGGGGGACGCCATCGACGAGAGTCTGGACCGTCTCGGCGTCGACTACGTGGACGCGTTCTACGTCCACTGGCCGTCGGGAGTGTACGAACCCGAGGTCGTCCTCCCGCAGTACGACGAAGCCGTCGAAGACGGGAAGGTGAAACACGTCGGCGTCGCGAACTTCACGCCAGAACTGCTGGACGAAGCGCGCGAGATTCTGGACGCGCCCATCGCCGCCCACCAGGTCGAGTACCACCCGCTCCTCCAGCAGGACGAACTGTTGGAGTACGCCCAGGAACACGACCACTGGCTGGTCGCGTACTGTCCGGTCGCGCGCGGCGAAGTGTTCGACGTGCCCGAAGTCGTGGAGGTTGCGGAGAAGCACGGCATCACGGCCGCGCAGGCGAGTCTCGCCTGGTTGCTTTCGAAGGACAACGTCGCCGTCATCCCGAAATCGTCGAGCGAGGTCCACATGCGGGAGAATCTCGAATCTCAGAACGTCGAGTTGGACGACGACGACGTAGCGAAGATCGATGGCGTGGAGCGCGAACACCGCCTCATCGACCCGGAGTACGGTCCCTGGAACTGGTAGGGCGAACAACCAAGACCCGGGCCGTCGTGTGTGAACGTGAACCATGGAAGTGTATCAGTTGCGTGAGTTCGGCGCAGCGGACGTACTGGAACGCGCGGACGTACCGACGCCGGAACCCGGACCGGGCGAAGTGCGTGTCGAAGTTCGGGCGACGAGCGTCAACCCCGTGGACGCGAAGATTCGCGCGAGCGGGGACGCGATGGGCTTTTCAGCGCCGATGGTCCCCGGTTACGACGTCGCGGGCGTCGTGGACGCCGTGGGCGCGGGCGTGACCGAGTTCGAGGTCGGTGACGAAGTCTACTACACGCCGGATATCGACGCGGAGGGGAGTTATGCCGAATACCACGTGGAGCGGTCCGAAATTGTCGCACACAAACCGCCGCACCTCTCCTTCGAGGAGGCGGCGGCCCTCCCGCTCGTCGCGTGTACGGCGTGGGAGGCGCTCGTCCAGCGCGCCCACACGGGAATCGAAGACACCGTCCTCGTTCACGGCGTCGGCGGCGTCGGCCAGCAAGCCGTCCAACTCGCGGCGGCGCTCGGTGCTCGCGTGTTCGCGGTCGCGAGCCCGCGAACGACGGAACTCGCCGAATCCCTCGGCGCGGACGTCGTGGTCGACTACACCGAAGAGGAGTTCACGGAAGTCGTGCCCGAACACACCGACGAGGGCGTTTCCGTCGTGCTCGACGGCGTGGGGGGCGACACGCTCGCCGACTCCTTGGAGGTCGTGGAGCCGTACGCCCATCTCGTGGACCTCATCGGCGGACAGGGCGACGTGAGCGCGGCGGCGAAGTCGATGAACGCGACTATTTCGTACACGATGATGACGCGAACGGCGGACACGATGGGGGGTGTCGCCCGCCTCGTCGAACGCGGTCAACTCGACCCGGTCGTCGACTCCGTGCGCCCGCTCGCCGAGGTTGTCGAAGCGCACGAGGACATCGAGGCCGGTGGTCTCACCGGAAAAATCGTCTTGACCGTCTAGGCGTCTATCGGGGTGCCGTTCTCCACGAGGTGTTCCGTGAGCAGTTCGTGAATCGCCTCCGTAGTTTGTCCGATATTACCGGATCCGATGGCGCGGCCGTCGAGGTGCGTGATGGCCTTGATGCCCGATATCGACCCCGAGAGGAAGCACTCGTCCGCGGTGTAGACGTCGTACGGCGTCAGGTCGTCCACCTTCGGCGTGAATCGGTCGTCGTCTTCGAGCAAGTCGAGGATGGTCGCGCGCGTCGTCCCGGCGAGAATCTGGTGTTCAGGCGGCGTCGTCACCACGTCGTCTTTCACGACGAAGATGTTCGCCGCGGCGGCCTCGGTGACGTACCCCTGATTGTCGAGGCGGATGGCCTCGGTCGCGTCGGTGCCCTCGAGTTCGTCCACGGCGAGGATGTTCGGCATGTAGTGGTTCGCCTTCACGCGCGGGTCGCGGACGACAGGCGACGGCGAGCGCACCGAGGAGATGCGCGCCCGTTTGCCGTGCAGCTCTCGGATGCCGCCCGCGCGGTGGAGTTGCGGGATGACGTAGACGTTCGGCCCCTCCAGTTCGGTGTAGTTCGAGATGCCGAGCGGTCCCTCGCCCCGCGAGACGAGCGGGCGCATGTAGCCATCCGTCATCTCGTTCTTCCGCGCCGTCTCCCGCCAGCGTTCCGCCATCTCCTCTTTGGAGAGCGGCATCTCGATGTTCGCGCGCTTCATCGAGCGATAGAACCGGTCGATGTGCGCGTCCTGCTTCAGAATCTTCCCGTCGACGACGCTCACGCCCTCGAAGACGCCGTCACCGTAGACGAACGACCAGTCGAGAATCGACACCGTGGCGTCGGGTCCTTTCACGAACTCGCCGTTTACGTTTACCCACGTCTCCTGCCAACACTCCGCAAACGATGACATGGCTCGCTCTTCGCCGCCGAGGACATTAAGATTGTGTACGCCTCGAATCCGAAGGGTAGGAGGTGTGACGTGATTGATGAGGTGAACGAACCCGAGAGGTTTTGGGCTCTGGCGGCGCATTCCACGTGAATGCATGGCATGCGAGCGATAGGCGTAGACATCGGTGGAACGTTCACTGACACGGTCCTCGTCGGCGACGGCGTTCACGCGGTCAAGACGTCGAGTACGGCGGATTTCACGAGCGGGCTGACGAGGGGAATCGAAGCCGTCTGCGAGCGCGCGGGCGTCTCGCCGGGCGACGTGGACGTGTTCAGTCACGGGAGCACCATCGCCGTCAACGCCCTCATCGAGGGCACCGGCGCGGACACCGCGGTGGTCACGACCGCCGGGTTCGAGGACGTCATCGAAATCGGGGAAGGGTATCGGGACGCGAGCCTGCTGTACGCGCCCTGCAACGACGTGGACCCGCCGCTCGTGCCGCGACGCCACCGCTACGGCGTCACCGAGCGACTGAACGCGGACGGCGACGTGGTGACGCCCCTCGACGAGGAGAGCGTGGACCGCGTGATAGACGCGATACGTGAGACGGACGTCTCCGCGGTCGCGGTCTGCCTGCTCCACGCGTACAGGAATCCAGTCCACGAGGAGCGAATCGTGGAGCGCTTCGAAGAGCGCGCGCCCGACCTCGACGTGAGCCGGTCCTCTGCAGTTTCCCCCGAAATCAGGGAGTACGCGCGCACCGCGACGACGGTCGCGGACGCCTACCTGAAACCCGCGCTGTCCTCGTACCTGGACCGCCTCGAAACCGAACTCGACGACGTCGGCTTGCGCGCACCCATCGGCATCATGAAGTCGGACGGCGGCCTCGCGCGCCCCGAAATCGCCGCGAACCGGCCGGTGACGCAGGTCGTGTCTGGGCCGGTCGCGGGCGTGAACGCGGCGAGTTTCGTCGCACGCCAGCGCGGCCACGACAACGTCCTGACGTTCGACATGGGCGGGACGTCGTGTGACGCGGCGGTCGTCGCGGACGGCGAACCCGTCGAAGTCTCGCACCGCGAGATTCGCGGACTGAAGATTAACGGCCCGTTCACGAACGTCGAGACGGTCGGTGCGGGTGGCGGGTCGCTCGCGCGCGTGGACGAAGTCGGTGCGCTTCGCGTCGGCCCGGAGAGCGCGGGCGCGGACCCCGGTCCCGCGTGCTACGGCCGCGGCGGCACCCGACCGACCGTGACCGACGCCGACCTCGTGCTCGGCATCCTCAACCCCGAGAACTTCGCGGGCGGGAGCGTCACGCTGGACGAAGACGCCGCACGCGAGGCGATTCGCGAACACGTCGCGGAACCGATGGACGTCTCGATACCTGAGGCGGCGCTGTCGATTCGGGACGTCATCGACACCGAGATGGCGAGCGCGACCCGCGTCGTCGCCGTGAACGAGGGCTACGACCCCCGCGAGTTCGCGCTCGTCGGGTTCGGCGGCGCGGGCCCAGTCCACGCCTGCAACGTCGCGTCCGAACTCGGCGTCGAGGAGGTCGTCTTCCCCACGAATCCGGGCGTGTTGTCCGCGCTCGGCCTCCTCGTGAGCGACCTCCGCCACGAGTACGTCCGGTCGCTCGTCCAGACGACGGACGAAATCGACCCCGACGAGGTGAACGACGCCGTCGAAGAACTCGTCGCGCGCGGCCACGAGGAACTCGAAACCGAGGGCGTCGAGGTCGAGAAACGGGCGTTCCGGGTGTCGTTCGACGCGATGTACGACGGTCAGGCGCACTACTTGAACGTCGAGAGCCCGGGTCGGACGGTAACGGAGGAGACCATCGAGGGCGTCGCGGCCGCCTTCGAGCGCGCACACGAGGCCCAGTACGGGTTCGTCGACGAGAGGAATCCGGTGGAACTGGTGAACCTCCGGGTGACGGCGGTCGGCGCGACGCCCGACCCGGAGTTCGAGTCGATGACCGTCGCGTCGGACGCGGACGCGAGCGCCGCCAAGCGCGGGACGCGGGAGGTCGTCCTCTCCGCGGACGAGCGCATCGAGACGCCGTACTACGACCGGAACGCGCTGTCGCCCGGCCATCGTGTGGAGGGGCCGGCGGTCGTGGAGTTGGACAACACGACCATCTGGCTGCCGCCGTCCTTCGACGCGGACGTGGACGCCTACGGGAACCTCGTCGCCACGGGAGGTGTCCGATAATGACGGACGTCCCGATGGCCGGTTTCGAGGAATCTATCGCGGTGGACGCGTCGGCCGACGTGGACCCCGCGCTGGTCGAAATCGTCAGAAACCAGTTACACGACGTCGCGGAGGAGATGCAGGCGTCCGTGATGAACTCGGCGTACTCGCCGCTCTGGCAGGAAGCGGGCGACCTCTCCTGCGCGGCGCTCACGCCCGCCGCCGAAATCGTCGGACAGTCGGAGCGCGTGATTCCCGTTCACATCGCGACGATGACCTCGTCGGTGCGCGAAGCGGTCGAGCGGACCGGCGGGTTCGACGCGCTCGAACCGGGTGACGTCCTCTTGCAGAACGACCCCTACGCGGGGAACAACCACCTTCCGGACTTCGTGATGGCCGAACCCGTCTTCGTCGACGGCGGCCTGCTCGGGTTCTCCGCGGTGCGCGCGCACTGGGTGGACATCGGCGGGTCGTCGCCCACGAGTTACTCCACGCAGACGGGCGAGATAATTCAGGAGGGCCTCCGGGTGCCGCCCGCGAAACTGTACGAGGCGGGCGAGCGCAACGACGCACTTCAGGAACTCATCCTCGCGAACACCCGCGGGCGGGACGAACGCCTCGGGGACATGAACGCCCAGTTGGCGGGCGTGCGCCGGGGGAAGGAGCGCCTCGAAGCGCTCGCGGCGAAGCACGGCGTCCGCGAACTCGCGACGGCGATGACGGTCGTGCTGGACAACGACGAACAACGGATGCAGAAACGGATCGGGGACCTGCCCGACGGGACCTACGAGGCCGTGGACTTCCTCGACGGCGACGGAATCACCGACGACCTCATCGAGATAGACGCCGCGGTCACGATAGACGGGGACGCGCTCGCCGTCGACTTCTCGGGGAGCGACCCGCAGGCGACCGGGGGCGTGAACTCTCCCATCGCCTGCACGCGAGCGGCGACCTACTACGCGGTGAAGGTCACGCTCGACCCGGGCGAACCCGGAACCACGGGGTCCTATCGCCCCATCGGCGTGGACGCACCGAGCGGGTGCGTGGTGAACCCCGAGTACCCTGCGCCGGTCGTCGCCGGAAACCACGAGACCGCGACGCGCGTCCACGACGCCGTGGTGCGCGCCATCGCCGAAATCGACCCCGACCTCGCGTTCGCCGCGGGCGACGGGAGTTCGAACGTCTTCAACTACCAGTCGCGGGAGTCGGGGAAGCTCAACTACACCTGTCTCGGCGGGGGAATGGGCGCGTGTCCCGGCCGGGACGGCATCAGCGCCACCCGCTCCGGCGTCGGGAACACGGGCCTCCAGCCGATAGAGCGCGTCGAGGAAGACTACGACTTCGTCACCGTCGAGTCGTTCACGCTCGTCGGCGGCACGGGCGGCGCAGGCCGGCAACGAGGGGGGTGTGCTCCCCGGCGCGTCGTCCGATTCGACGACCCGACGATGGTCGTCACCACGGGCGAACGCGCACGAACGCAACCGTTCGGATTGGCCGGCGGCCGGGGCGGCGCGCTCGCCGAGCACGCCATCATCCACCCCGACGGAACGGAGGAGACCGTCGACTCGAAGGTCACGATGGAAGTCGACGCCGGGGCGAAGTTCGTCTTCCAGCCAGCGGGCGGCGGCGGATTCGGCGAACCCACCGAACGCGACCCCGAGAGAGTCAGAGAGGACGTCGAGAACGGCTACGTCACCGAAAAAGAAGCGCGCGAGGTGTACGGCGTGGACCTGGACTAGTCCGCGTCGTCCGGCGTCACGACGATCGGGATTCCGTCCGGGTCCGCGACCCGAATGCCGTCACCGAGTTCATCCGCGTCGACGTCGCTTTCGCGAACGCGTTCGCGGAGCGCATCGTACGCCTCCCGGGGAACTGCGAACGTCACGCTGTCCAGACCGAGCGCATCCGTCCGGTACGGGGTCGTTCTCCCGGCCCGGGTGTTGACCGCGAGGTGGTGGTGGTAGTCGCCGCCCGCGAGGAAGGTCGCGCGGGGTTTCCGGCGACGGAGGCGGAACCCGAGCAGGTCGCGGTAGAAGCGGGTGGACTCGTCGAGGTCCGTTGTTTCGAGGTGGACGTGGCCGACGTCGCTCCCGTCGGGGAGCGCGTCGCGAGCGTCCCCGTTCGCCGCGTGGCGGAGGTCGTCGAGGTCGAGCGGGTCGCCGGGCAGGCAGACTTCTCCCGAATCGGTGTGTTCCCACTCGTCGCGGGGACGGTCGCAGTAGATTTCGACGCCGTTGCCCTCCGGGTCGGAGAGGTAGAGCGCCTCGCTCGCGGCGTGGTCCGCGGCCCCGGCGAGCGGGTGGTCGCTTCGCTCGACTCGGCGGAGGGCGTCGCCGAGCGCGGCGCGGGTCGGGACGCGGTAGGCGACGTGGTAGAGGCCGGCGGCGTCGCGTTCGCGTTCGGGCGCGTCCCTGTCCTCGCAGAGGACGAGAAGCGGGGGACTCTCACCAGCGGAGAGGTTCACGCGGTCGCCGTTCCTCGAGGCCCTGAGACCGACGACGTCCTCGTAGAACTCGACGAGCGGCCGCGCCGAGCGCACGCGGAGTGTGACCGAATCGACGCGCGTTTCGGCGGGGAGCGACCGTCGGTCGGTCATCTCACTGGGTGAGGACGAGTTTCCCGTACGCGCCCCGGTTCGCCATCGTCTCGAAGGCGTCCGCGAAGTCCTCCAGTGGGTACGTCTGCTGGATGACGGGTTCGATGTCGCCGTCCCAGACTTTCTGGAGCATGTTCGTGAAGTCCTCGTGGCTGTGCGAGGTGCTGCCGACGACTTCGAGTTGGCGCATAAAGACGAGACGTATCTCGGTCTCGGGGTTCGGGTCGGCGGTCGCGCCCGAGGTGACGAGTTTGCCGCCCGGGCGGAGACAGCGCATCGAGGGCACCCAGGTGTCGCCGCCGACGGTGTTGAACACGGCGTCGACGCCCTGCTTGTCGGTGAGGTTCCAGACTGCGGAATCGAAGTCCTCCTCGGCGTAGTTGATGACGTGGTCGACACCCATGTCGCGGAGGACCTCGGCCTTCTCCTCGGTGCTCGTGGTGGCGTAGAGCGTCTCAACGTCGTAAACGTTGCGCGCTATCTGGACGGCGTAGGTGCCGACGCCGCCGGTCGCGCCGACGATGAGGAGGTCGTCGGAGGGCTGGAGGCCGCCGCGGTTCGCGAGCGCGCGCCACGCGCATCCCGCGGCGATGGGGACGGCCGCGGCCTCGGTGAGGTCGTAGTCGTCGGGGACTTCGTGGAGGTTCTCCTTGGGGACGTCGAGGTATTCGGCGAACCCGCCGCGGCGGTGCTCGCCGTAGACCTGGAAGTTCCGGCACATCGACTGCTCGCCCTTCAGGCACATGTCGCACTCGCCGCACGCGAGCCGGGAGTTCACGAGCACGCGGTCGCCTTCCTCCCAGCCGTCGACGTTCTCTCCGACGGCGGCGATGACGCCCGCGGTGTCGCCGCCGCCCCAGAAGGGGTAGTCGGTGATGTAGTGGTCCAGTTCGCGGACGGCGAACAGGTCCTGGTGGTTCAGCGCGGTGGCCTTCACGTCGACCAGCACCTCGTCCGGGTCGATGTCGGGGACGGGTACGGAGAGGAGTTCGAGTTTGTCGATGTCGCCGTGTTCGTGGAAGCCGACGGCTTTCATTTCTGTCGCTGTGTCGCTCATTCTCAGAGATGGGTTCCCCGTCTGCGTACAAAACGCTTGCGTGAACGACTCACATGGGCGAAACCCACTCCTCGCGGCTCATCCCGGGGTAGACGACGCCCGTGATGCCCTGCACGTACGCGGTGTAGACGTGGAGTGCGATGCAGTCCACGATTTCGAGAATCTCGCGTTCGGTGAACCCGAGGTCGCGGAGCGCGCGGAAGTCCTCGTCCTCGATAGCGTGCGGGTCGCCAGCCGCCTTCTCCGCGAAGCGAAGGACGATTTCTTCTTTCGGCGCGAACCCGGTGTCGGCGATTTCGAGTTCCGAGATGGCGTCGATTTCGGCGGCGTCCGCGCCGAGACGCGCGAGCGCGTCCTCGTGGAAGAACTGACAGCCCTCGCAGTCGAGGACCGTCGCGACCACGAGCGAAATCTTCGATTTGAGTTCGTAGGGAAGGCCGCCCCGGTTGTACGTCCAGTCCATGTGGTCCCAGACGATTTCGAGCAGATCGGGGTCGTTGCCGTACAACTGCCAGAGTTTGCTCAGACTGAGGTCGTCGTCCAACTCACCCTCTCGCGTGTCCCGAATCTCCCCGTAGACGTTCGCGACCCGCCCGGATGCGTCTTCTTCACTCACGAGTTCGATGACTTCCTCCCGCCCCCGCCCCTCATCGGTAGACATTGTATACCACGATATGGCGGGAGCGAATAAAGGTACGCGTGTCGAGAAGGTTACTTCTCCAGGCCTTCGAGCTGCCAGCCGACGAACGGTTCTTCGGTCTCGACGTCGAGCGCGGCGAGCGTGACGTTCAACGCGACGTACGCCCCGACCAGCGCGGTCGTTCCCGAAACGTGTTCGACGCTCAGGAACTCGGAGAGGCGTTCGACGTGCTCGTCCGTCGTCTCGTCGGCCGCCGCGGCCTGCGAGAACTCCATGATCGCCTGCTCCTTCTCCGTGAACCCGGAGAAATCGCCCTCGGACACCGCGAGAATCTCCTCCGGCGTCAGCCCTTCGAGCAGCGCGATGCGCACGTGCTGGTGCCACTCGTACTCCGAATCGATCTCCCGCGCCACCGCGAGAATGAGAAGTTCGCGCTCCCGATCCGAGAGCCCGCAGTGCTCCCACGTCGCGCTCAAGTGCGCACGAAACGACCGCACGACCTCCGGCTCGTGCGCGATAGACCGATAGACGTTCCGCGCCGCCTGCTGATTCAAGTGACTGTACTTCTCCGGCAGCGAATCCGGCCGCTGCGACTCGACCAGATCCGGCTCTACGTCCTCGGGGAACGGTATGCGCGCCATACGAGGACACTCGCCGCGGACGGCATATCAGTTGCGCTCTAGGAGAAGATACGGTGTAAGCGGATTACTCGAACAACACCGGAGGAGACGTGTCCTCGAAAGCCCCGGGGCTGTCGCGCACGCTCCGCGACACCCCGCTCGCCACGGCTCGCGGGGCCCCACGCGGAGCGCATTCGGCCGCCTGCGGCGGCCCGCGACAGCCCCGCCCCTTCCAATCCACCCACCGCGGAGAATTGGCGGGCGTTCGACTGGATGGAATGGGTCGGGGCGTCCTCGCAACCTTTTAGCGGTCGGTCGGAGTGGTTCCGGTATGGCGTACGAACTCATCGACGTGAGCGTCGAGAGCGGTCACTACCACGTCGCGCTCGCGAACCCGGACAAGCCGAATCCCATCAACGACCAGTTGCAGGCGGAGTTGAACAGCGTCGTGGACGACGTGGAAGCCGACGACGAAGCGCGCGTCGTGTCCATCACGGGCGCGGGGAACGCGTTCGCGGTCGGCGCGGACATCTCCCAGATGAACGAGTGGTTTCAAAACGACGAGTGGGAGCAACTCATCCGGTTCTTCCGCGGCGGTCAGGAGTTGATGGCGCGCATCGACGAACTCGACGTCGTGACGGTGGCGGGCGTGAACGGCTACGCGCTCGGCGGCGGCCTCGAACTCGCGCTCGCCTGCGACGTCCGCCTCGCAGCCGAGTCCGCGCAGGTCGGTTTCCCCGAAGTAGATTTAGGAATGATTCCGGGCTGGGGTGGCACGCAGCGCCTCCCCCGCGTCGCGGGCAAGAGCACCGCGAAAGACCTCCTCGTCACGGGCCGCCGCATAGATGCAGAGGAAGCGCACGAACTCGGCGTCGTGGACCGCGTGGTCGCGGACGACGAGTTGGACGACGAACTCGACGCGTACGCGGAGACGCTCGCCGAAAAGCCGGACCACGTCATCCCCTACCTGCTCGACGCCGTGGAGACCGGGACCGCGAGCCCCATCGACACCGGACTCGCGTACGAACTCCTCTGCAACACGTTCGCGAGTTTCGACGAGGAGACGGCAGAACGCATCCGGGAGTTCGCGGAGAACTGAGAGAGCGAGAGAAACGGTCGGTTTCTACGCGTTGTCTTCGTCGGGCGACGAACCCATGAAGGAGCGGCGTTCGGGTTCTTCGCGGTCGAGGAAGTCCTGCGCGCGGTCCTGGAACTCCTGGGAGCGCCAGACGGCAGCGGTGAGTTCGCGCTGGGACTCCCAGCCGAGCATCGCGAGGTTCGACCACTGCTTCATGATGGACTTCATGACGCGGTAGGCCTGCGGGCTGGAGTTCTCGATGACGTCGAGCATGAGTTCCGCGGCGGCGTCCTCGGCTTCACCTTCGTCGACGAGACGGTTGATGAGCCCCCAGTCGTAGGCCTCGTCGGCGTTTATCATGCGGCCCGTCAGGAGCATGTCGCGGGCGCGGCGTTCCCCGACCATCAGCGGGAGCATCTGGAGGCCGCCGCTGCCGGCGGTGGAGCCGACCTTCACTTCGGGCTGGCCGAACTTCGACGTCTCGTCCGCGACGATGAGGTCGCAGCCCATGATGAGTTCCTGGCCGCCGGCGACGCAGGGGCCGGTGACGGCGGCGACGGTCGGTTTGCCGGTGTCCTTGAGGACTTCCAGGTTGTCGTAGTACGCGTTCAGCCACCGCGTCCCGGTTTCGAGGTCCCCGCCCTCGATTTCGCCGAGGTCTGCGCCCGAGCAGAAGATGTCCCCGACGCTCCCGAGGATGATGCCGTCCACGTCGTCGTCCCGGTCGGCGTTTCGGAGGGCGTCGTTGAGTTCGAGGATGGCCCCGAGGTCGAGGACGTTGTTCTTCTCCATGTTGTCGATGCGGACGTAGGCGATATCGCGGTCTGCGGAGTACTCTACGGATACCTTCTCGTACTGGTCTGACATCGCGTGAAACTGCTCCGTTCTGGTCCTTAATCTTTGCTGTCGGCTCGGGGGGACCCGATTACTTATGCCCTCTCGCGGTAGGTGGTAGCGTATGACGCAGACGGTAGACGCGGACGCCGTAGTGGCGGGTGCGGGAATGGCCGGCCTGGTAACTGCGGTCGACCTCGCAGACCGAGGCGTTGACGTGCTCGTCCTGGAGAAAGCAGCGGAGCCGGGCGGGTCGATGCGCATGTCGAACGGCATCGTCTGGACGTACCTGCCCTACGAAGCCCTCCGTGAGCGTGCGCCCGACGGCGACCCGGCGCTCCAGCGCGTGCTCGCGGAGCGATTCGAGGACGACCTCGACTGGCTCGATTCGGTGGGCGCGGACCTCTCCGAACCCGACTTCGACGTCGAGGGGCCGGGGATGATGATTGACCCGCCCGCGTTCACCGAGCACATGGTGAGCCGGCTCGAAGCCGCGGGCGGCACGCTGCGCACGGACACGGGATTCGAGTCGGTTCGAACCGAGGACGGCCGGGTGGTCGGCGTGGACGCGACGACGCCGGACGGCGAACGCCTCCGCGTGAACGCCGAAGACGTAGTGCTCGCGACGGGCGGGTTTCAGGGGAACGAGGAACTCGTCGAACGCTACGTCACGGACGCGACGCAGAACCTCTACTTGCGCTCGAACCCCGAGAGCACGGGCGACGCCTTCCTCGCGGCGCGAGACGTCGGCGCGAAGACGACCGGCGGGTTGGGGACGTTCTACGGGCACACGCTCGCCGCGCCGCCCGCGGACGTGCGCCCGGAGACGTTCGCGGATGCGACCCAGTACTACGGCTACGCCGCGGTGGCGCTCGACGCGTCGGGCGAGCGGTTCACCGACGAGTCCGAGTCGCCGCTGGAGGAGACGCTCGCGCAGGACGTCGCGTCGATGGCTGACGGACGCGCGTTCTACGTGTTCGACGAGCACATCGCGGACGACGCGCACGGGTACACCACCGCGGACGGCATCCTCGACAACGCCGACGAACTCGGCGGGCGGACGGCGCGCGTCGACACGCTCGCTGACCTCAGAGCGGTGCTGGACGAGTGGAGCGCGAACGGCCGCCGGGCGGTCGAAACCCTGCGAGCGTACAATCGCGCGATTCGGAACGACCGGCGTCCCGACCCCCCGCGGGAAAACGAGCGCTACCCGGTCGACGCACCGCCGTACCGCGTCGTGGAGGTGCAGGCCGCAATCACGTTCACGATGGGTGGGCTCGCGGTCACGCCAGACATGGCGGTCAAGCGGCGCTCCGCGTCGCGTTCAGGGATGTCCCTCGTGGGAGACGAGGACGGTGGCGGCGCGGACGGCGTGATTCCGGGACTGTACGCCGCGGGGTGTGACGTAGGGAACGTCCACCGGCGGGCGTACGTCGGCGGCCTCGCGCTCGGCCTCGTCAGCGGGCGCGTCGCCGCCGAACACATCGCGGAGTAGGGCGTGCGGGGCGGGAAAAGAGATTTGGTGCACGCCGCGAGTGTGTACGCGTATGGGTTTGGACATGAGCGGCGTCAATCCCGCGAACGTCGTCCCGATGACCGAGGACGGCGCGTCGATAGACGAAGCGGGATTGCGCGCACACCTGGAGGAACTCGCGGCCGTCGACGGGTTGAACGGATTGGTGGCGAACGGACACGCGGGCGAGGCGTACGCGCTCACGCCGGAGGAGCGGGCGCGCGTGGTCGAGATAGCGGACGACGTGTTCGACGCGGACACGCCCATCGTCTCCGGCGTCATCGCGGGGTCGACCGCGGAAGCGATCGCGGAGGCCGAACGCGCGGAGGCCGCGGGCGCGGACGGCCTGCTCGTGGTGCCGCCGCACACGCCGATTCACACGCGTGACGAGGCCGCGAAGGGTTTCTTTCAGGACCTGAGCGCGGGGACCGACCTGGAGATGGTCATCTTCCAGCACCCGCACTGGGCGGGCGGCGAGTATCCTTCAAAACTGCTCGCGGAGCTGGCGGCGACCGACGGCGTGGTCGCGGTGAAGGACGCGGTGTGGGACGTCGACCACTTCCAGGACGACTTGCGCGCGCTGCGGGACGGCGACGCGGACGTCCAACTGCTGGTGGGGAACGACGAACACCTCCTCCCGTCGTTCGCGCTGGGGACGGACGGCGCGGTGCTCGAACTCGCGGCCGTGATTCCCGAACTCGTCGTGGAGTTGTTCGACGCCGTCGAGTCGAGCGACGTGGAAGTCGCCCGGAACGCTTACGACCGGATGGAGCCCTTCATCGAAGCGATGTACGAGGAACCAGTGACCGATTCGCACGCGCGGTTGAAGGTCGCGCTCGAACTGCGCGGAACCATCGAGACGGCCGCGCCGCGCCCGCCGACCGCGCCGATACACGAGGACGAGTACGACAGAATCGAGGACGCGATGGCGGCCTCGGGGGTGCTCTGATGTTCGGGTGGCGCGCGCGGCTCGGCCTGCTCGTCCCGTCGTCGAACACGACGAACGAACCTGAGTTCTACGGGAAGCTGCCGGAGGGCGTGAGTCTCCACACCGCCCGTCTCCCGCTGGAGGACGTGAACGTCGACGACCTCTCGGAGATGGCGGGAACCGCGGAAGGGGTGGCGGAACGCCTCGAACACGCGGACGTGGACGTCGTGGCCTACGGCTGTACCACCGGGAGTCTGGTGAAGGGGCGCGGCTACGCGGAGGAGTTGGAGGAGAAACTCGCCGACGTGGCTGGCGTGCCCGCGGTGGCGACGGCGCTCTCCGTGGAGCGCGCGCTGGACGCGCTGGGCGCGGAGTCGGTGACTGTGGTGACGCCGTACACGACCGACGTGAACGAGCGCGAACGCGAGTTCCTCGAGAAGGGCGGGTTCGACGTGCTCTCAATCGACGGGCACGAACTCGAAGCGAACACCGCGATCGGAGGACTGCGGTCCGAAGACGCCTACCAGCAGGCCCGCGCGAAGTACGACGGTCGCGCGGACGCCGTGTTCGTCTCGTGTACGAACTACCGGACGTTCGAGGCTATCGAGACGCTGGAAGCGGACATCGGCGTCCCCGTGGTGACGTCGAATCAGGCGACCTTGTGGGACGCGCTCGGGCAGACGTCGGTCGACCGAACCGAGGTCGACCTCGGTCAGTTGTTCGAGAGATAACAGGTACCTTATTGGGGTCGCCCTCTGTATTCCGGCGTATGCGTGACGTACCACTCGGATTGTTGTTACCGGACACGGAGGAGATGTCGCAGATCGAGTACGGCGAGTTCGCGGAAGAACTCGGCTACGACGCGGCGTGGATGATAGAGCTCTGGGGGAACGACGCGTTCGTCGAACTCGGCGCGCTCGCGGAGCGGACGAGCGAGATAGAACTCGGGACGGCCATCGTGAACGTGTTCTCGCGGTCGCCCGCGGTGCTCGCGATGGGCGCGGCGTCTCTCGACGACCTCTCCGACGGCCGGTTCACGCTCGGGACGGGCGTGAGCACGCCGAAGGTCATCGAAGACCTGCACGGCGAGGAGTACGAACAACCCGTCCGGCAAGCGCACGAGACCATCGAACTCGCCGAGAAGTACATGCGTGGAGACGGGTCGCCCGTCGACTACGAGAACCAGTTGTTCGACGTGGCGGACTTCCCGTCGCTCGGCGTGAACGTGGACGTGTTCCACGCGGCGCTCGGCCCGGCGAACCGCCGCGTCGTCGGCCGACTCGCTGACGGGTGGATTCCGCACAACGTCCCGTTCTCCGGGCTCTCGGACGCGTTCGAGGAAGTGGCGAAGGCCGCGGAGGAACGCGACCGCGACCCCGACGACATCAGCGTCGCGCCCTACGTGCCCGCGGCGGTTCACGAGGACGAAGACGACGCGATGGACGCCGTGCGCGGCCACCTCGCGTACTACATCGGGAGCGGCGAGGGCTACCGGCGCGCCGTCGCGACCGAGTTCCCGGACGCCGCGGACGAAGTCGCCGACCACTGGCACGCGGGCGACCGCGGCGAGGCGTCGGCCGCCGTCACGGACGAGATGGTGAACGACCTCGGCGTCGCCGGTACGCCCGACAACGCCCGCGAGAAACTCGGCGACCTCCTCGACCGCGTAGAGATAATCGACCATCCGATTCTCGCCGTTCCCCGGCAGGTGGACGACGAGACGATTCGGCGGACGGTCGAAGTGTTCGCGCCGAACGAGTAAGCGGCCCCTCTTCTAGCACATCGTCAGCCCGCCGCTGACGCTGAGCACCTGCCCCGTGATGTAGTCGGCGTCCGAACTCGCGAAGAAGGCGACGCCGGACGCGATGTCCTCCGGTTGGGCTTTCCGGCCGAGCGGAATCGCGTTCTCCATTCCCTCGTGGATTTTCTTCGCTATCTCGGTCTCTTCCTGCATCTCTGCGAGCAGCGGCGTGTCGGTGGGGCCGGGCGCGACGACGTTACACTGGACGTCGAAACGCGCGAGTTCGCGCGCGAGCGTCTTCGTGAACCCGATGACGCCCGCCTTGGTGCCGGCGTAGACGGCTTCGCCCGTGCTGCCGACCCGGCCCGCGTCGGAGGAGATGCCGATTATCTTCCCCGACTCCTGTTCCATCATGTGGTCGATGACGGCGCGCGCGGAGTTCACCTGGCCCTTGTAGTTGATGTCGATGATGCGGTCCCACACCTCGGGGTCGTTGTCCTTGAACAGCTCCACGCGGTCCCAGCCCGCGTTGTTCACGAGAATGTCGATGCTCCCCGCCTCGTCGACGATTTCGTTCACCGTCTCCGTCATGTCGTCGAGGGAGGTGACGTCCGCGGGCGCGGCGAGCGCGTCGTAGCCCTCGTCTCTGAGTTCCGACGCGGTCTGTTCCGCGCGCTCCGCGTCGATGTCGTTGATGGCGACCGTTGCGCCCTCCTCCGCGAGACGGGTGGCGATCGCGCGACCGATTCCGCGACCCGAACCCGTGACTAGTGCAACCTCGTCGCTAATTCCACGCATAGACGCGAATTCTGTGGCAACCAGTAAATAGGTTGGGAAGGCGGCCGATTCGGTACGGACGAAGTCGTCGCGCCGTCCACGGATTCGACCGAAAAGTTCCGACACGCGAACTGAGGATGGCGCGCGGGAGGGGAAACAGAGGTTCACGTGTCAATTTCGCCGCGCTCTCCGTGCCAGAAACCTGTCGAGAATGGTATTCGTCCATCACGAATTTAGGGTTAGATTCATATGGAGACCGCATAATTGGCTTGGTATGCCGGTCACAGCAGGGGAGGTACTAGTCCAAACCCTTAACGGTATATCAATCGGTCTGTCGCTCGCCCTGATCGCCGTGAGTCTAACGTTGATTTTCGGTGTGATGGATATCGTGAACTTCGCCCACGGGGAGTTCTACATGCTCGGTGCCTATGGCACGATCGTCATCATCGGGTTCGTCGGGAACTACTGGGTGGGCCTCGTCATCGCAGCGGTGCTGGTGGCGATATTCGGCGCGGTCGTCGAGTGGATAACACTCCGGCCGATACGGGATCGTGACCCACTCCAGTCACTCATCGTGACGTTCGGGTTCGTTCTCGTCTTCCAGCAAACGATCCTCGAAATCTTCGGTGGGTCGCCGAAGAACATGCCGACGCCGATTACGGGGACGCTGACCTTCGCCGGAATCACGTACCCGTGGAATCGCATCGCCGCAATGGTCGGCGCATTAGTCATCATCGGCGGGTTGTTCCTGTTCCTGTCGCGGACGCGCCTCGGCATCATGATGCGCGCGTCCAGTCAGGACTTGGACGCCGCGCGGACGCTCGGCGTCCCCGCCGACCGCGTGTTCTCCATCAGTTTCGCGTTGAGCGTTGGCTTGGCCGCGCTCGCCGCGGGCTTCCTCGCCCCCATTCGGGGCGTCAGTCCGACGATGGGAACGGGCGTCATCCTCGACGCGTTCATCGTCGTCATCGTCGGCGGACTCGGGAGCGTGTTCGGCGCGGTCGTCGCCGCGCTCCTCATCGGGTTGACGCAATCGCTCTCCATCATCGTCCTCCCGTCGTACATGTCGCAAATCATCGCACTGCTACTGTTGATCATCGTACTGCTCGTGAAACCCGAAGGCCTGTTCGGAGAGTGATTCCATGTCTGTGAAACAACGCATCTCGACTGTGGTTTCGACGGCTGAAGAGAACCCGAGGATGACGCGGTACGCCATCTATCTCGTGGCGTTCGTCGTCCTCGGTGTGATAGTTCCGCTCACGTCCCCGAGCAGCCAGCTCGGCGTCTACAACCTGATGCTGATCTGGGGGCTGTTCGCGATGGGGTTCGACTTCATGTACGGGTACAGTGGGGTCGTGAGCTTCGGTCACTCCGCGCTGTTCGGGTTGGGCGCGTACGCGTTCGCCATCCCGCTCAGTCACGCCGGAAAGGCGCCGCTCGGTATCGGCATCTACGACTTCTTCGCGGGGAGTATCTGGCTTCTGCTGATACTCTCCATCGTCATCGCGGCGATTTACGCGCTCGTCGTCGGCACCATCTCCATCCGGACGCGTGAGGTGTACTTCGCCATCCTGACGCTCGCGTTCGCGCAGGTGACGTACACGCTCGTCATCAACCTCGGTGACTTCACGGGCGGCTACAACGGTATCCCGCTCACGCTGCCCGAGCTCACGGTCATCCCGGGCGTCCTCACGCTCGACCTGTACAACTCGATGGACTTCTACTACCTCACGCTCGTCATCGTCGTCCTGACGTACGCCGTGCTCCGTCGGCTCACCAACTCGCCGATGGGCGCGGTGCTCCGCGGCGTCCGTGAGAACGTGGACCGTCTCGAGTACATCGGTATCGACGAGCGCCGCTACCGCATCGCGGCGTTCACCATCTCGGGCGCGGTGTCCGGGCTCGCTGGCGGTCTGTACGCCGCGAACCTGAGTTTCATCGGGCCGTCCACGATGGACTTCGTTCTCTCCGGTGAGGTCATCGTCTGGACGATTCTGGGCGGCGCGGGCACCCTGCTCGGGCCGCTGTTCGGTGGCGCGCTCATCTACTACATTCAGGAATCCGCGAGCAACTTCATCACGTGGTGGCTCATCCCCGTCGGATTGCTGTTCATCGCGATGGTCATCGTCATGCCGGAAGGCATCGCCGGTCGCGTCATCAAGTTCGTCGACCAGTTCCGGGGCAACTCGGAGAACTGAACACGGACACGACGCGGTACCGACACGTTTTCGCGGCCGAATTATCCCTATGGTTTTATGGTGACCAACCCCAATTTCTCGGTGTATGAGCGCGTTATTGCGCACGGATGGTCTCACCAAGAAGTTCGGGGGGCTCGTCGCCGTCGACGACGTCGACTTTTCCCTTGAGAAAGGCGAGATTCACTGCATAATCGGTCCGAACGGCGCGGGGAAGACGACGTTCTTCAATCTCCTGACTGGGGGGCTCGAACCGACGGAGGGCGCTATCTATCTCGGAGACAAGAACATCGTCGGGGACACGCCCGACGAAATCCTCGAAGACGGTATCGCCCGGTCGTTCCAGGTGTCGGAACTCTTCAACGGACTCACCGTGATGGAGAACCTCCGACTGGCCTTGCTCGGTCGAGACAGAGGCCGGTCGCCGCTCTGGTTCGCGTTCTCGAACATCGACGACGACGAGGAACTCAAAGAAGAAGCGTACGCCATCGCGGAGAAGGTGAAACTCGGGGAGGAAGCCGACAAGACGGTCGACGCGCTCGCCCACGGGAAAAAGCGCAACCTCGAAATCGGTATCGCGTTGAGCACGGGCGCTGACGTCCTCCTGCTGGACGAACCCGCCGCGGGTCTCACGACGTCCGAGACGGAAGCGTTGATGGGTCTCATCCGCGAAATCGCGGAGGAACGGACGATTCTGCTGGTCGAGCACGACATGGACCTCGTGATGGGTATCGCGGACCGCATCACCGTCCTGCACAACGGACGCGTGTTGGCGCAGGGGTCGCCCGGAGAGATTCAGAACAACGAGACGGTCAAGGAGGTGTATCTCGGTGAGTGATCCGATGCTCGACGTCGACGAGATAAACACGTTCTACGGGGACGCCCACGTCCTCCACGACGTTTCGCTCGACGTGAACGAGAACGAAATCGTCGGATTGCTCGGTCGGAACGGCGCGGGGAAGACGACGACGCTCAAGTCCATCATCGGCCTCGAACCGCCGAAGTCGGGTACCATCTCGTTCAAGGACGAGCAGATAAACGGACTGGACCCGGAGGACATCTACAACCGCGGCGTCGGGTACATCTCGGAGGACCGCGCTATCTTCCCCGACCTCACGGTCCGGGAGAACCTCCTCGTGGGCGTGAAGTCGGGTGAGGACCCGGACTTCGAGCAGGTGTTCGATTACTTCCCGCGGCTGGAAGAACGCCTCACGCAGAAGGGCGGGACGCTTTCGGGCGGGGAACAGCAGATGCTCGCTATCGCTCGCACCATCGTCTCCGACCCGGACTTGCTCCTCATCGACGAACCGACGGAGGGGTTGATGCCGACGCTCGTGGACAAGATCGCGGACATCGTCGTCCAGCTCAACGAGGACGGCCACACGGTCCTGCTGGTCGAGCAGAACATCGACCTCGTGCTCGACACCGCCGACCGCGTGTTCGTCATGACGCAGGGGGAGATGCAGTTCACCGGAACGCCAGACGAGTTGCGCGCGCGAGAAGATATCGTCGACAAACACCTCACCGTATAGACAATTCGGGGGCTGTTTCCCCTCGATGTACAGTTCTACTGTCCAATTATTGGTGTTTTCGGGCCTGATACGGCCCGTTTCGAGGCGCGAATACCGAGTTGACCCAAATCTTTAAGCATAATTAATCGGTATCGTCTGGCGATGCGCTCAGTCAATCGGCGACGGTTCCTGGAAGGCGCTGGTGCAGCAAGTGCGATAACGCTCGCGGGATGTACGGGTCTCGGCGGCGGCGGTGGCGGTGGCTCCGACAAAGTGAAAGTCGGATTCATCGACTCGCTGTCGGGCCCGTTCGCCTCGACCGGTCAACGCCGGCTGTGGGCGACCCGAGCGGCGGTCGACATGGTGAACGACAACGGCGGCCTCAACGGTCGCGAAATCGAACTCATCACGCGTGACACCGAGACAGACCCCGGTGTCGCGACGACGAAGGTCAACGGCCTCATCAACGACGAGAACATCGAACTCCTCTGCGGGACGTTCAGTTCGAGCATCTGTCTGGCCGTCGGCCCCATCGCGAGTCGGAACAAGATTCCGTACTCCGGTGGCTACTGTGCGACGGACAAGTTCACGGGCGAAGAGTGCACGTCCTTCGCGTTCCGCGGCACCCGTAACAACGCGGACATCCAGTGGGCGGGTCTCGGCCCGTACATGTACGAGCAGGCGGGTCTCGAATCCGCGACCATCCTCTACGCGAACTACTCGTGGGGGACGTCCGAGCTCAAGTTCTTCAAGCAGTACTACGAGGAGGCCGGTGGCGAGGTCACGAAGGAAGTCGCAGTCCCCGCGGGGACCACGGACTTCAGTTCGTACCTCTCGAAGGCCGACAAGGACGCGGACGCGCTCGTGTTCATTCAGGCGGGTGGTGACTCGGTCAACCTCCTGAAGGACGTCGGATCGTTCGGCTACCAGAAGGACTTCGACAGCCTCGTCACGGTCGGCGCAGGCGTCGGCGAATTCCTCGAAGACGGCGGTGTCGAGGAGAGCGTCGCCGACTCCCTGATGGGTATCAACTACTACCCGAAGGTCCTCTCCGGTCCCTTGGACAACTCGGCGAACCGGAAGTTCCACAACAAGTACAAGGAGTACGCCGACGAGCCCGCACCGACGCGCGCGGCCTCGACTGGTTGGGAGGCGATCCACCTCTTCAACGGCATCGCAAACGAGATCGACTACACTGGCCCCGACCAGTCCCAAGAGTTCGTGGACACCTGGCGCGGCTTCGAGATGGACCAGTCGTACGAGTTCCCGCAGGGGGACAAGTACTACCGCGACGACAACCAGTGCATGCTTGAACAGTACATCTTCGACAACGACGGCTACACCGAGAAGATCGTGGAGACGATCCCCATCTCGGTCGCGGAGTCGACGCCGAACGAGTGCTCGTTCAAGGGCGACAACTAACCTAACAGCCGTACCAGCCCCTTCCAGGCGAAGGGGGGAGACCGGAGGCACACCGGTGACACGACTGTTTTGCCGTGCGCTTTTTCGCGGAAGACGGTGTAACGAAGGCAAACTGTTTAGTCCGTGCTGTGGGAACTCAGAGGTATGCGACCGGCTCTCTGGTCCGAGCAGAAGCACGAACAGTTCACCGAGTCCGGCTCGTGGGTGGATTCGACCCTTCTCGACTACGTCGCCGATGTGGTGGAGGAACATCCGGAGCGAACGGCGCTCGTCGACCGGCGCGGGTCGTACACGTACGCTGAACTCGACGCGGCGGCGACGGAGGTGGCGCGCGGGTTCGCGGAACTCGGCGTCGGCGCGGGTGACGTCATCGCCCACCAGTTGCCGAACCGGAACGAGGGCGCGGTTCTCCACCTCGCCGCGTTGAAACTCGGCGCGGTCATCAACCCCATCGTCTCCATCTACCGGGAGAGCGAGGTGTCCTACATGCTGGAGAAGATGGAGACGTCGGTGTATGTCGCGCCCGCGGAGTTCCGCGGGTTCGCGTACGCGGACATGGTGCTCGACATGGCGGACGACCATCCCCACCTCGAACACGTCGTCACGGTGGACGGCGACGTCGACGCCGAAATGGCGACCTCGTTCGCGGACGTTCACGAACTCGGCCGGGAGTCGTCTATCGAACTCGGGGAGCCCTTGGACCCGAACGACCTCGCGCTCGTCCAGTTCACGTCGGGGACGACGGGGAAGCCGAAGGCGGCGATGCACACGGAGAACACGCTTCTCGCCTCGCAGCGCGGACAGCGCGACGTCCTCGGACTGGACGACGAGGACGTCATCTTCACGCCCTCGCCCATCGGCCACCTCACGGGTATCCAACACGGCTACCGGTTCGCGTTCATGCTCGGGACGGCCTGCGTCTTCCAGGAGCAGTGGGACGCGGGGACCGCCCTGGAGTGGATAGAGCGCGAGTCCCCGACGTACATGGCGGGCGCGACACCGTTCGTCCGCGACCTCGCGTTGCACGACGACATCGACGACTACGACACGTCCAGTCTGCGCCGCATCATGACCGCGGGCGCGCCGTGCCCGCAGGAAGTCGTGCGCCAAGCCCACGAGAACTTCGAGAACGTCACGGTCTGTCGGGGGTGGGGGCAGACCGAGAACACGCTCCCGACCGTGAATCCGCCGGAGTCGCCCGCGGAGAAGTTGGAGACGACGGACGGCAAACCCTACGGGGGGATGGAAGTCCGCATCCGCAAGCCCGGCGAAATCGAGGACGCGCTCCCCGGTGAGGAGGGCGAACTCCAGGTCCGCGGGCCGTTCCTCTTCCTCGGGTACTACGAGGACGAAGAGCGCACCGCGAACTCGTTCACGGACGATGGATGGTTCAAGACGGGCGATAAGGCCATCGTGGACGACGATGGGTACGTCACCATCAAGGGTCGCATCAAGGACATCATCATCCGCGGCGGCGAGAACCTGCCCGTGCGCGAAATCGAGGAGTATCTCCACGAACACGACGACGTCGCGGACGCCGCCATCGTCGCGATGCCGGACGACCGCCTTCAGGAGCGCGCCTGTGCGTACGTCGTGTCCGTCGACCCGGACGACCCGATGACGTTCGACGAGATGGTGGCGTACCTGAAGACGAAGGGTATCGCGAAGCAGAAACTCCCCGAGCGCCTCGAAATCGTCGAGGAACTGCCGATGACGGCGAGCGGGAAGATACAGCGGTACAAACTCCGCGAGGACGTCGCGGACAAACTCGGGATGGACCCCGTGACGCGCTGACCGCGAAGGCCGTCTTTATTATTCGGAAGGCGTTATCGTTTCACATGACGGTGTCACTCAGCGGCGAGTACCGTGCCGTACAGCAGACCGCGCGCGACTTCGCTCGGAACGAACTCGCGCCGATGGTCGACGAGTGGGAGGAGCGCGGCGAGTTCCCGAAGGAGGCGCTGAAGGGACTCGCGGAGTACGACATGCGGGGCGCGCAGGTGCCGGTCGAGTACGGCGGCGGCGGGATGGACATGCTGAGTCACGCCATCGTGATGGAGGAAGTCTCGGCGGTGTGGCCGTCTGCGGGGATGAAGTTGGACGAGGGACTGCTGCGGTTCATCCGGATGTTCGGGACGGACGAGCAGAAGGAGCGCTGGCTGCCGAAACTCTGTTCTGCGGAGTGGCTGGACGCCATCGCGCTCTCCGAACCGGGGAACGGAAGCGACCTCGCGGGCATCACCTCGACCGCGGAGAAGGTAGAGGACGGCTACGTGCTCTCCGGGAACAAGATGTGGGTGACGGGGGCGGGCGCGGCGGACCTCGTCGCCGTCGCGGTGAAGACCGACCCGGGCGAGCGCCACCACGGGATGAGTATCTTCGTCGTCCCCACCGACTCCGAGGGGTTCGAGGTGCAGGAACCCGAGGATTTGATGGGGTACGACGCGTCGAACACCCACGAAGTCCTCCTGAAGGACGTGTTCGTCCCCGAGGAGAACCTCATCGGCGAGGAGAACGAGGGATTCTTCCACACGATGGAGATGCTCGGCGAGAACCGCATCGCGGTCGCGGCGCGCGGCTTAGGGGTCGCGGCGGGCGCGTACGAAGCGGCGAAGAAGTACGTCGGCGAACGCGACCAGTTCGGACAGAAGATCAAGGAGTTCCAGGCGATTCAGCACAAGATAGCGGACATGGCGGTGAAGGTCGAGAACTCGCGGCACCTCGTCTACAACGCGGCGCGGCGCTGCGACGAGGGCGAGGAGTTCGAGACGGAGGCGTCGATGGCGAAGCTGTACACCTCCGAGTCCGCGCGCGAAGTAGCGAACGACGCGGTGCAGGTCCACGGCGGCTACGGCTACTCCAGCGATTTCCCGGTGGAGATGTTCTACCGGGACGCGAAGGGCCTCGAGATCTACGAGGGGACGAGCGAGATTCAGCGCAACATCATCGCCGGACAGGTCCTCGACTGAACGGCGGGTTATTTTACGGAGCGCTCGGAAGAACCGGTATGGTCGGAGCATTCAGCCAGTCAGCGGTGCGCGCGACGAGTATCGTCCCCGTTTCGGAGGTGCGTGCGTGATGGACGTCGGTATCTCCGCGGACCTCTCCGGACAGGTCGCGGTCGTCGTCGGCGGCACGACGGGCATCGGTCGCGCCATCGCGGAAGCCCTGCACGAGTCGGGCGCGGACGTGGTGCCGACGAGCCGGACCGAGTCGAGCGTCGAGGACGCCACCGACGCGGTGGACTGCGACCTCGTCTGTCCGACGGACGTGACGGACCGGGAGAGCGTGCGCGAGTTGTTCGAGCGCACCGCCGAGGAGGTCGGCCCCATCAACGTTCTCGTGAACAGCGCGGGCGTCATTCAGGAGTCCAAACCCGTCTCCGAACTCACGGACGACGAGTGGAGTCTGATTCAGGAGACGAACCTCTACGGGGTGTTCGTCGGCTCCCAGCTCGTCCCGGAGTATATGGCCGAGGACGGCAACCGCGCCATCCTGAACGTGAGTTCGATGAACGGCGACCAGGCGGTGAAGGGACTCACGGCGTACGTCGCGTCGAAGTTCGGCGTGAAGGGGCTCACCCAGAACTTCGCCCTGGAGTACGCGGACCAAGACATCCGCGTGAACGCCATCGGACCGGGGTACGTGAAGACCCGGCAAAACGAGGAAGCGCTCGAAAACGAGAGCGTGAAGCAGGCTATCGAGGGGCGGACGCCGCTCTCGCGCTACGCGGAACTGGACGAGGTCGCGGCGAGCGCGCTGTTCATGGTGTCGCCGGGCGCGACGTTCATCACGGGCGAAACGCTGCTGGTGGACGGCGGGTTCAGCCTGAAGTAAGCGGAGAATTAAGGAGGGTTCGCGCGAAGGACGACGCGATGACGGATTTACCGCTCGACGGCGTTCGAGTACTGGACCTCACGCGACTGCTCCCCGGGCCGTACGCCACCCAACTCCTCGGCGACCTCGGCGCGGAGGTCGTGAAGGTCGAAGAACCCACCATCGGCGACTACTACCGCGCCGAGGAACCGCAGTTGGAGAGCGGGGACAGTCGCATCTTCGCGATGCTGAATCGGAACAAGAAGAGCGTCGCGCTGAACATGAAGGACGACCGCGGACGGGAGGCGTTCCTCGACCTCGTCGAAACCGCGGACGTCGTGGTCGAGGGGTTCCGGCCCGGCGTCGCCGAACGCCTCGGCATCGACTACGACACCGTCCGGGAGCGAAACGAGGAGATAGTGTACTGTTCGCTCTCCGGGTACGGGCAGGACGGCCCCTACGAGCAGTGGGCGGGCCACGACGTGAACTACATCGGCATCGGCGGCCTGCTCTACATGACGGGCGAACCCGACGAGGACCCCGTGATTCCGGGCGTCCCCGTCGCCGACTTCGCGGGCGGGATGATGACGGCGTTCGCGACGATGGTCGGCCTCCAGCAGGCCCGCGAGACGGGCGAAGGCGAGTACTTCGACCTCGCGATGACGGACATCATCGTCTCCTGGCTCTCCCTCTACGCGCCGTTCGTCTTCGACGACTCTAGTACCGTTCCGGAGCGCGGCGGGACGATGCCCGCCGGCAAGTACCCGTGTTACGGCGTCTACCCGACGGCGGACGGCGAGCACGTCACGCTGGGGGCGATGGAGTACAAGTTCTGGGAGGCGACCTGCGAGGAACTCGGCCTGGAGGAGTACGCGAACCACGACGACCACTTCCCGGAGGGCGAGCGCGCGACCGAAATCGAACTCGCGTTGACCGAGAAATTCGCGGAACTGACGCGCGACGAGTGGATGGACCGCCTCGACCCCGAGGAGGTCCCGGTCGGTCCCGTAAACGACCCCGGGGAGATGTGGGACGACCCCCAGGTCCAGCACCGCGAGATGCTGACGGAGTTCGAGGGAGTCGAGATGGTGAACACGCCCGTGCGGCCGTCGGGCGACCACGAGTACGTCCGCGAGCGCCACCCCGGACTCGGCGAGCAGTCGGTCGAACTCCTCTCGGAACTCGACCGAACCCCGGAGGAGATAGAGGAGTTGTTCGCGGACGGCGTGACGACGGAACCAGGGGAATAGGACTTCAGGACTGTGTTTAGTTGAGTGAAAGCCGGCCGATCAACCGCTAGTGGGTCGGAATTCGAAAGGGGCCGAGCGGTCGTGAGCCGAACCGACGTAAGCACGGTCGAAGACCGCGCGCAGCGAGGTGCAGGCCACGAGCGCGAGGGGGCTTTCGGAAACGACATCGTCACCGTTCCAAACCATTGAATCTGCGTAACTAAACACTACTACTGCCGGAGTGCGTGGGTTTTTGGTCGATTGCGGGAGAGAGTGCGTATGGTCAATGCGACCTTCAGCGTAGCCGACGGTGTCGCGCGGATTCGCGTCGAACGCGAGGAAGCCCTGAACTCCATCGATTTGGAGACGAAAGAGGAGATTATCGAACGTCTCGGCGAGCACGACGACGACGAGGACGTGCGCGCCGTATTGTTCGAGACGGCGGGCGAGAAGGCGTTCAGCGCGGGCGGCGACCTGAAGGAGGTCGTGGAGGAGGATTTCGCGCTCGAACCCTTTACTGAGAGCTGGGACCGGTTGTTCACGCGGATGACGACGATGGACACGCCGACGGTCGCGAAGTTGGACGGGTTCACGTTCGGCGGCGGGTTCGACCTGATGCTTCACACGGACGTCGTGGTCGCGGCCGAGGACGCGAAAATCGGTCAGCCCGAGGTGAACCTCGGCATCGTGAACCACTTCAGCCCCGCGTTCTTGCCGCCCGCCATCGGGACGAAGAAGACGCTCGACCTCCTCCTCACCGGCGACCCGATTACGGGCGCGGAGGCGAAGGAACTCGGTCTCGTCGCACGCGCTGTCCCCGCCGAGGAACTGGACGCCGAAGTGGAGTCGGTGCTGTCCTCGCTGAAGTCACACAGTCCCGAGATACTGTCGCGCATCAAGTCGGTGGTCTACGAGGGCATCGAGATGTCACCTTCGGCGGCGCGCGACCACGCCGAGAACGTCGCGCACGAGGCCGCGGAGGGCCCGTGGATGCGCGAGGGCGTCGAAGCGCAGTTGGAGAAACGCGACCCCTCGTGGGCGTACGAGGACGAGTGAGTTCGCTCGCACCGCAATCGTCAAGTGTGAACACGCCACCAGAATTAGATACGACAGCCCCAGAGACATGAACGTCCCAATCGTCACCCCCTACTTCCTGGACCGCGCGAACGACTACTACGCCGACAAAACCGGCGTCATCGCCCACGACGGCACCGAGTACACGTACGCGGAACTCACGGAGCGCGTGAACCGTCTCTCGAACGTTCTCGTTGACTTCGGGGTCGGGCAGGGCGACCGCGTGGCGGTTCTCAGCCCGAACACGCACTGGTGTATCGAAGCGATGTTCGCCACCCAGCAGCTCGGCGGCGTCTTCGTCCCGCTGAACTACCGGCTCACGCCCAACGACTACGAGTACCTGCTGGACGACTGCGGCGCGAAAGTCGTCATCGCCGACTACGACTACGCGGACAAACTGAGCGGCCTCCGCGAGAACGCGCCCGCTGAGGAGTTCGTCGCGTACAAAGCAGACCGCGTGGAGGGCGACTGGCTGGACTACGACGACTTGCTCTCTGGGGCGAGCGCGGAACAGCCCGAACGCCCGGACATCGACGAAGACGACGTGGCGTCCATCAACTACACGTCGGGGACGACCGGGGACCCGAAGGGCGTCGTGCGCACACATCGGACCGACTTCTTCAACGCGATGACGCACGCGTACAACGTCGGCCTGCGCGACGACACAGTGTATCTCTGGACGCTCCCGATGTTCCACGTGAACGGCTGGGGGAACATGTACACCATCACGGGCGTCGGCGGAACGCACGTCTGTCAGCGCGCGTTCGACGCGGAGGACGTGTTCCGCCGCGTCCGCGACTACGACGTCTCCTACATCTCGGGCGCGCCGACGGTCCTGAACATGCTCTTGGAGTACAACGAGGAACACGAGGACTTCGAGACGACGGGCGACAACCCCGTCACCATCTCCACCGCGGGCGCGGCCCCGCCGCAGGCCACCATCTCCGCCGTGGAGGACGACCTCGGGTGGACCATCATGCACTTCTACGGGCACACGGAGTCCGGGCCGTACACGACGAGTCACTCGCCGACCCGCATCGACGAGGTGGGGCGGATGAAGATAAAGCCGAAGCAGGGAATGCCGTCGCTCGGGAATCGGCTTCGAGTCGTGGACGAAGACGGAAACGACGTGCCGCGGGACGACGAGACGATGGGCGAAATCGTGATGAAGGGGAACCTCGTGTTCGACCGGTACTGGAACAAACCCGAGGAGACCGAGGAAGCCTTCCACGACCGGGTGGACGGCTGGTTCCACGGCGGCGACCTCGGGACGGTGGACGAGAACGGGTTCATCACGCTGAAGGACCGGAAGAAGGACATCATCGTCTCCGGCGGGGAGAACATCTCGTCGCTCGAGATCGAGGACACCATCTACGACATGCCCGAGGTGGCGAAGGCGACGGTCATCCCCGTGCCCCACGACGAGTGGGGGGAGACGCCGAAGGTGTTCATCGTCCTGAAGGAGGGCGCGGAACTCACCGAAGACGACGTTATTCAGCACTGCCGGGATACACTCGCGCACTACAAGGCACCCTCGCAGGTCGAGTTCGTGCAGAGTCTCCCGGAGACGGCGACGGGGAAGGTCCAAAAGCACGTCCTCCGGGAGCAGGAGTGGGAGGACGAGGACAGACTCATCGGCGGCGGGTCGTAGGTCGATTTTAAGCCGCGGGCCGTCCAATCGGGGGTATGTCCGTGACGGCAGACCTTGCGGAGTTCGTAGCGTCCACTGAAGAGATTCCCGAGGACGTGCGGGCGCGTTCGAAACAGGCGATTCGGGACTACTTCGGCGTCGGCGCGTACGGCGCACAGAGCGACGTGGGCGACACGCTCCGCGCGTACGCGGAATCCTCGCCCGCGGACGGCGAGTGCGCGACGCTCGACGGCGCTAGGGCGGGCGTCGAACGCGCTGCGATGCTGAACGGCGCGTTCGGGCACGCCGTGGACTTCGACGACACGTTCTCCTCGTTCCCGATGCACCCGACGGTGGTGGCGACGGCGGCGGCGCTCGCGGCCGGCCAGCACGCGGATTCGTCGGGAGACGACTTCGTGCGCGCGTACGCCGTCGGCGTCGAAACGATGTACCAGGTAGGGCACAGCGTCTTTCCCGAGCAGTACTCGCGGGGATTCCACAGCACGGCCGCGGTCGGACCGCTCGGCGCGGTGGCGACAGCCGGCACGCTCCTCGAACTAGGTACTAGAAAGCTCCGGCACGCGTTCGGCATCGCAGCGTCTTCTGCCGGTGGTTTGCGGAAGAACTTCGGGACGACGACGAAGCCGCTGCACGCGGGGTTCGCGGCGAGCGCGGGCGTTCGCGCCGCGCTACTGGCGGACGCGGGCGCGACCGCCGACCGCGACATCTTCGACGGCGAGACGGGGTACGGCGCGGTGATGGCGGGCGACGAGTACGACCCGTCGTGGTTCGACGCCGAGTTCGGGGAGGGCGTGCGGGACGTCGCGCTGAAACTCTACCCCTCCGCGCACATCACGCACGGGTCGATGGAAGCGCTGCGCCGCCTCCGCGAACGCGAGGGGCTCACGCAGGAGAACGTCTCCTCGATATCGGCGGCGATGCACCCCGGCGGCGCGGACGTGCTCATCCACAGCGATCCGAGTACGGGACTGGAGGCGAAGTTCTCAATCGAGTTCTGCCTCGCGGCGGTCCTCCGCGAGGGGATGCCGACGCTCGCGGAGTTCGAGGAGTCGTACGTCACCGCGCCCGAGACGCGAGCGGCGATGGCGCTCGTGGAACCGGACTACGACGCGAACGCCGTCGCGGAGATGGGTCGGTACGCGGGCGTCGTGACCGTCGAGACGACCGACGGCGAGACCTACGTCGAAGCGGCCGACGCGCCCGGAAGTCCGGAAAATCCGGCGTCCGAGGAGCGCCTGCGCGCGAAGTTCGACGACTGCGTCGCCGAGACGGCCGTGGACGGTGACGCGCTCGCCGACGTCATCGAGAATCTCGAGGAAGAGACTGTCGCTGACCTCGTCTCCGCGCTCTAGGCGTCGGGGCCGGCGCGTTTCGAGATGAACTTGTAAATCTCGCTCATGTCGGCGTCTTCTCCCATCTCCTTTCTGGCGTACCCGACGAGGTTTCGCACCGTGTCGCCGAGGAGGACGTTCGCGTCCGAATCGTCCGCGAACTGGCTGAACAGGCGGAGGTCCTTGTACATCAACGCGAGCGGGAACCCGAGGTCGTAGCGCTCGGGGATGATCTGCTCCGGGAATTTATCCTCCGTCGCGGCGTTCCGCCCGGTGGAGCGGTTGAAGATGTCGACCATCACTTCGGCGTCGAGGCCGGCGCGTTCGCCGAGCGCGACGGCTTCTGACGCGCCGACCATCCCGAGGAAGGAGAGATAGTTGTTCAGGAGTTTCACGACGTGGCCGTCACCCGGCGAGTCGCCGACGTGGTAGATGTCTTCTGCGTACGCGGAGAACAACTCGGTGCACGCTTCGAACGTCGCGGGGTCGCCGCCCACCATCGTCGTGAGCGTGGCGTTTCGCGACCCGGACGTGCCGCCGGAGACCGGTGCGCCGAGCACGGTCACGTCGCGTTCGGCGAGCAAGTCCGCGAGTTCGTTCGTCGTCTCGGGCGTCGACGTCGTGGTGTCCACGAGCGTCGACCCCGGTTCGATACCCTCCACGATACCGTCCTCACCCGTCACCACGGAGACGACGATGTCCGGCGTCGGGAGCGAGAGGAAGACGACTTCACTCCGCGCCGCGACGTCCGCGGGCGACTCACCGACCGTCGCACCCGCTTTCCCGAGTCGTTCCCGGGCGTCCGGGTCCAAGTCGTAGACCGTGAGGTCGTGTCCCGCGTCCAGGAGGTGTTCAGCCATCGGTGCACCCATGTTTCCGAGTCCGACGAATCCGACTGCGACCATACTGATACCCACCGACGCGGACGGTATCATTGTTTGGGAAGGGGACGGTCCGGTGACAGGGTTTTAAGACGCGTGGCGTCGGTATCGTAGCCATGGTTCAGTCCGACTCCGACTACGTCTCCGTGGAGCGTCGCGGTTCCGTCGCGGTGGTCACCATCGACCGACCGGACCGCATGAACGCGTACTCGCCGTCGATGGCCGCGGCTATCGCGGACCTCTTCGCCGACCTCGACGCCGACGACGACGTGCGCGCGGCCGTGCTCACGGGCGCGGGAGACACCTTCTGCGCGGGCATGGACATCACCACCTACCTCGACCTCTCCGACGAGGACGGCGTCGGCTCCGTCGACACCCTCCTGGAGTCCACGCACGAGACCCATCGCATCGTCAAGACGATTCGGCGCGTCGAACTCCCCGTCGTCGCCGCGGTGAACGGCTACGCGTTCGGCGGCGGGATGGACCTCTCGCTGGCCTGTGACTTCCGAGTGGTCCACGAGGACGCTGAACTCGCCCAGCAGTACGTGAACGTCGGATTGGTCCCCGACGCTGGCTGCTACCTCCTCCCCCGATTGGTGGGGGAGGCGACGGCGAAGGAACTCATCATGACGGGTGACCCAATCACGGGGACTGAAGCGGAGGAACTCGGCCTCGCCAGGGAGGTCGTTTCCGGGGACTCGGGCGTGACGCTCGACGCCGCCATGGAGTTCGCCGAACGTCTCGCGAGCGGGCCGACCGTCGCCATCGGCACCGCGAAAGGACTCGTGAACGAATCCCACGAGGTCACGATAGAGACCGCGCTCGCGCACGCCATCGACGGTGAGCGCATCTGTCACGAGACCCGCGACCACCACGAGGCGATTCAGGCGTTCGACGAGAAGCGCGAGGCAGAGTTCGTGGGCGAGTGACCGTGGCAGGCAAGCCTCGGCTGGGGGCTATCGGGGGCGACTACGCCGTGCTGGTCGGCGCGTTCCTCCTCTCGACGTTCCTCGCGGCGACCCAGATAATGCCCGCGAGCGTCCTCACGCTCGTGATGGACGACCTCGGCGTCAGCCCGTCGCTCGGGAGCACGCTCGTCAGCCTCACGCTGCTCTCGCCCGCGATACTCGCGATTCCCGTCGGATTCGCGTTGGACCGCGTGGACAACCGCCTCGTCCTGCTCGCCGGAACGGTGCTGATGGTCGCGTCGAACCTCTGGAGCTACGACGCGGCCGTCCGCGGCGCGTACCCCGAGTTGATGGCGTCCCGCCTGCTCACGGGCGCGGGCATCGCGTTGACGTGGACGGCGGGCGCGAACATCGTCAGCGCCACGTTCACGGGCGAGAACGCCGCGACCGTGACGGGAATCTACACCGCGAGCGCGCCGTTCGGGTTCGTCGTCGGCCAGTCGATTCCGCCGTTCGTCGCCACCTACACCGACTGGAAGGCGAACTTCCTCGTCTTCGCCGCCGCGTCCGGCCTCGCGTTCGTCGTGTTCGCGCTCACCGCGTACCGGACGACCGGCCCGGTAGAAACGGAGGAGAGCGCGGACTGGGCGGACTTCCGGCGCGTCCTCACCAACCGCGGCGTCTGGGTCGTCGCGCTGATGAGTTTCGCCGGCTACTCGCTCAACCTCTTCTACAACAGTTGGATGCCGACCTATCTCTCGGAAGAACTCGGGTACGGTATCGCCGCGTCCGGCGTGATGGTCGCGCTGTTCCCCGCGATGGGAGTCCTCTCACGGACGAGCGGCGGCGTCATCTCCGACCGACTGCTCGACGGCCGCCGCCGCCCGGTCCCGATGCTCTCCTTCCTCGGGTCGCTCGTTCTCGTCGTTGCCCTGACGATGGCCCGCGGCGCGCTCGTCCTCGCAATCCTCCTCCTGCTCTCGGGCTACTTCGTCCAACTCAGTATCGGGTTGTTCTACACGTTCGTCCGCGAACTCGTCGACGACCACGTGGCGGGCAGCGCTATCGCCGTCCTCTCGTCCGCGTCGTTCGCGGGCGGCTTCCTCGCGCCCGTCATCGCCGGCTGGCTCATCGAACAGACCGGCGGCTACCTCGCGACGTTCGGGTTCGCGTTCGCGCTCTCAGTCGTCGGACTCGTCCTCGCGTACCGCGTCAAAGAACCCTGAGTATCAGAGGCGGCCGACGAACCGCGCCTGCGCGCCGTCCCCGTTCCGGATGCGGAGCGGGAACCCGAATATTTCGAGACGCTCGCCCGCCACCGCGTCGAGACCGCCGACGTGCTCCGCGATGAGGACTTCGTTCTGCAAGAGCGTGTCGTGGACGGGATAGTCGTCCCAGCCCTCCTCTCGGAACGGACTCGGGAGGTCGGGCGTGATGACGTCCACTCCGACGAGTTTCACGTTCTTCTCCACGAGGTACTCCGCGACCTTGGGCGCGAGCCATGGGTGGGGGTCGTAGTCGTCGTCGCCGTACTTCTCACACCACCCTGTGTAGACGAGTACGATGTCGTTCTCCTGGACGTCGCCCGGCGCGTCCTCGAACTGTTCTAAGGTGATTTCGGTGGGTTCGTCCCGGGAGACGTCCACGACGACGCCCTCGCCGGCGAACGTGTCGAGGTCCATCTCGTCTATCGTCTTCCCGCCCGGCACGAAGTGCTTTTGCGCGTCGATGTGCGTCCCGATGTGCGTGACGGCGGTGAACTCGGTGACGTTGAATCGGTCCTCTCCCACGCAGCTCAGCGTCTCGAACGACGGTGCGGGATGCACCGACGAGTACGGCATGTCCTCGTGGAATTCCTGTGAGAGGTCGTACCACTCTGGCATACACTAGTCTCCATCCCCTATCCCGATAAAGGTTCGCCGGAGGGGAAGACGTAAGACGGTTCCCGTGCCAGAGAGCGTGTATGACGCAGGTACTGTCAGAGACGTGGCTCCGGGACGCCGCGGACGCCGTCAACGACGACGACGCGTTCGCGAAGGTCTCAGACGGCTTCGAGGCGACGGTCGCGTTCGGCGTCGGCGGCGAGGACACCGCCGCCGTCTTCGAGGACGGTGAGATGCGAGTGCTCGGGGACGCGCAGTTCGCCTCGTGGGACTTCGCGCTGCGCGCGCCCGCGGCGACGTGGCGGAAGATGCTCGCGGAGACGCCGCCGCCCCGCCACCACGACCTCGTCGGCGCGTGGCTGCAAGCAGACCTCACGCTGGAAGGCGACCTCCGCACCGCGCTCCGCCACCTCCAACCCCTCAAACGCGTGCTCTCGGTGTTCCGGGAGGTGGGCGCGTGAGCGACCACACGCCCGGCGAGGTACGGGAGCACGGCACCACGGAACCCGTCGAAGGACGGTACGTCTGGGTGGAGTACGACGGCCGCCCGCACCGCATCTACTACGAGCACGCGGGAGACGGCGACGTGCCGCTCCTCCTCCTCCACACGGCGGGCGCGGACTCCCGGCAGTGGCGACACGTCCTGAACGACCCCGACGTCCTCGACGACTTTTCTGTGTACGCGTTCGACCTGCCGTGGCACGGCCGGTCGTTCCCGCCGATGGACGAGGGAGAGGACTGGCGCGACGGCGACTACCAGTTGACCACCGAGTCGTACGCGGGCTACATCGAGGCCGTCGTGGACGTGCTCGGGTTAGAGAATCCGGTGGCGATGGGGTGTTCGATGGGCGGTGCCATCGTGCTGGAACTCGCGTACGCGCACGCCGATACCTTCCGCGGCGTCGTCGGCGTCGAGTCGACGGCGTTCGCGCCCAAACGGGACATCGGCTACCTCGACGATCCGTCCGTGAACGCCGAAGTCGTGCGCGGCGAGTGGGCGGAGGGCCTGCAAGCGCCGATGAGTCCCCAGAGGTACAAGCGAGAGTCGTGGTGGGTGTACGCGCAGGGCGGCCCCGGCGTCTACACGGGCGACCTCTACTTCTACGCGACCGACTGGGACGGCCGCGAGAAAGTGAGCGACATCGACACCGACGAGTGCGGCGTCCACCTCCTGACGGGCGAGTACGACTACTCCGCGCTCCCCGAGGACACCGAGTTCGTCGGCGACCGAATCGACGGCGCGACGGTCGAGATAATGGACGACCTCGGGCACTTCCCGATGGTCGAGAATCCGAAGCGCTTCCGCGAATACGCTCTCCCCGCACTCTCCTCGCTACGCTGAGTCCCAGAGGTCGTTCACGCGAACGGCCTCCCCGGCTTCCCAGACGTAGAACCCCTCGCCCGCTTTCTTCCCGGTCTGTCCCGCGCGCACCTTCTGCTTGAGCAACTGGGGCGGGTGGAAACGCGGCCCGAGTTCCTCCTCTAAGTACTCCAGAATGTCGAGTCGCACGTCCAGACCGACGACGTCCGTGAGTTTCAGCGGCCCCATCGGGTGGTTGTACCCGACCTCCATCACGCGGTCGATGTCGGCGGGCGACGCCACGCCGTCCGCGACCATCCGAATCGCTTCGACGCCGAGCGCGACGCCGAGACGCGACGACGCGAACCCCGGGTAGTCGCGGACCACGGCGGCCTCCTTGTCCACGTCCTCGACGAACGCCTCCGCCGTCGCGAGCGTTTCATCACCTGTGTGCGCGGCGACCACCACCTCCACGATCGGCATTACGTGCACGGGGTTGAAGAAGTGGATGCCGACCGCGCGCTCCGGCCGATCGAGCACCGCCGCGATCTCCGTGACCGATACGGACGAGGTGTTCGTCGCGATGATGGCGTCCGCGTCCACGATGGCCTCGACGTTCTCGAACGTCTCGCGCTTCAGTTCCAACTGTTCGGGGACGGCCTCGATGACGAGTTCCACGCCCTCGCACGCGGCGGCGAGGTCCGTCGTCCCCGATATCCTGCGCATCGCCGCGTCCGCTTCGTCCGAGTCCACTTTCCCCAACTCGATTCCCTCGTCCAGGTTCTCCCGTATCTGGTCGAGGCCATCCCGGACGAACTCGTCCTCTATGTCGTACAGCGATACGTCGTGACCAGCCATCGCGCTCACCTGCGCGATGCCGTGACCCATGGTTCCGGCTCCGAGTACGGCGACTCGCATACCGAGAGTGCGCGGTGTCGCGAGAAAAAGGTTAGTAGCCCTCGAACGACTCGTCTACGTGCTCGTCGGACTCGATGAGCGCGCCCTCGCGCTCGAAGAGCTTCGCGACCGCTCCGGCGTCCTCGTCGCCGTGGCCCTCGCGGACGGCGCGCGTGTAGAGCTGGTGGACGAGCGCGGTGACGGGCATCGAGTTGTCCGACCCCTGGCCGGCGTCGAGCGCGAGACCGAGGTCCTTGCGCGCAAGCGACACGGGAAAGCCAGCCTCGAAGTTCCGGTTCAACACCCGGGGAAGGCGCTTCACCAACTGGTTCGACGCGCCGCCGGCGTTCGAGAGCGCGTCGAGGAGGCGCGCGCCGTCGAGGCCGCGTTCCGCCCCCACCGCGACGGCCTCCATCGCGAGCATGAGGTTCCCCATCGACATGACGTTGTTCAGGAGTTTCGCGGTGTGGCCCGCGCCCACGTCGCCGATGTGGAAGGAAGCGTTCGAGATGGCGTCGATGACGGTGGAGACGGGCGGCGACTCGACGACGTCGTCGGGGCCGCCGACGAGCGTGGTGAGCGTGCCGCGGGCCGCCTCTTCGGGGCCACCCGAGACCGGGGAGTCCACGAGCGTCACGCCCCGTTCTTCGAGATCGGCGGCGAGTTCCGTGGTGGTGTCCGGGTCGATGGTGCTGATGTCGACGGCGACGAAATCGCTGGTACCCGACGCGATGCCGTCCTCGCCGAGGTACGCCTCGCGAACGATTTCGGGGTTCGGAAGCGACGTGAGGACGACGTCTACCTGCTGGGCGACCGCCGCTCCGTTCTCCTCGACGGTGACGCCGACCGCCGCCGCGGCGTCCCGGGCGTCCGGCGAGAGGTCGTAGCCGTACACGTCGAACCCCTCGTCGACGAGGTGTTCGGCGACGCTGCCGCCCATCAGTCCGAGTCCCACGACTCCGACGCGCAGTGACATACTCCGGGGTTTCTCTCGGAGCCCGATAAGCGTTCCTCAGAGCAGGGTTTCGAGGACGTCGCGGGCGTCCTCTGCGGTCATCGGCCGCGGGTTCGCGCGGAGGTGGCGCTCCGAGTGAACGGCGAGTTCCGCGAGTTCGTCCAGGTCGTCGGCGCTCCCACCCACGTCCGACAGCGAGGACGGGAGGTCGAGGTCGTCGCGGAGCGCGCGCACGCCATCGACGGCTGCCTGCGCGCGTTCGCGGCGCGGCCCCGTGGCGTCGAACACGCGCTCGCCGAGGCGGGCGAACCGGTCCACGGCGGCGGGCGCGTCGTAGTCGAGGACGACGGGCATGACGAGCGCGATTGCCTCGGCGTGCGGGCGGTCGTACATCGCCTGAATCCCGTAGGCGACGGAGTGAATCGCGGACTTCCCGCCGTTGACGCGGCCGTACATCGCCGTCGTCGCGGCCATCGACATCGCGACGCGGGCCTGGGGGGCGTCCGCGCCGTGGAACGCGGCGTCCCGAAGGTTGTCCTCGACGAGTTCCATCGCGTTCAGGCAGAGCGCGTCCGCGAACTCGTTCGCGTCGGTGGAGATGTAGGAGCCGGCGGCGTGCGCGAACGCGTCGAGGCCGGTGGCGCGCGTGATCCGGGTGGGGAGGTGCATCGTGAAGTCCGGGTCGACGAGCGCGACGGCGGCGAACAGTTCGGGGTCGATGAGGCCCTCCTTCTCGCCCGTCTCGTCGTCGAGCAGGACGGCGGCGGGCGACACCTCGCTCCCCGTGCCCGCGGTCGTCGGGAGGAGGATGGTGGGGAGCCCCGTCGGGACGTTCTCGGGGTTCGCGAGCAGGTCGGCAAGCGGTCCCGGGGAGTCGGCGGCCAGCGCGGCGACCTTCGTCACGTCCATCGAACTCCCGCCGCCGACGCCGACGAGCACGTCCGCGCCGGCGTCGACCGCCGCATCGCCGGCGGCCGCGGCGTTCGAGACCGTGGGGTCCGCGTCCACGCCGTCGAACACCTCGACCGAGAGTCCGGCGGCGTCGAGCGATTCGAGTACGGGGTCGAGGAGGCCGGCGTCCCGGATGCCGGGGTCGGTGACGACGAGCGCGCGAGAGCCGAACGCGGCGGCGCGGTCGCCGAGTTCCGCGACGCGGCCGCGCCCGAACACGAGCGCGTCGGGGCCTTGCAGGTCGAAGGACTGCGAGAGTACGTCCATACCGGAGAGTGCGCGCCAGCGACCAAAGTCGTTTCCCACGCCGCGTTTCGTTCGGTTTCGCGAAGTTGGGCGTCCGCCGCGGGGGGTGGGAATCCGAAAGGGGCCGAGCGGTCGCGGAGCGAGAACCCGTAAGCACCGCAACGAGCGACGCGAGTGAGGAGCACAGCGCGGTTCGCAGTCCGCGAGCGGGAGGGGGCTTTCGGAAACGTCGTCGTAACCGTTGCCAGCTCCTGTCTCAACAAAGCCACCCACTCCTCACATGCGCACAGCGTTTAAGGTGTGTGCCGCGAGTTTTTCTGTATGGAGTTGCCCGAGTACGAGGGTGAGCGGGAAGCGTACAGTATGCACGTGGGCGGGGAGTCGGTGGAGTCGTCGTCGGGGGAGCGGCTCGCGGTGACGTATCCGTACACGGGCGAGGAGTGGGCGTCGGTGCCGGACGCCGTGGAAGAAGACGTGGATGCGGCGGTGGCGTCGGCGCGGGGGTGTTTCGAGAGCGAGGAGTGGCAGTCGTTGACGGCGACGGACCGCGGGGAGTTGCTGTACGACCTCGCGGACGTGCTGCGAGACCACGTGGACGAGCTGGGGCGACTGGAGTCGCTGTCGAACGGGAAGCTGTATCGGGAGATGCACGGGCAGGCCGAAGGGCTGCCGAAGTGGTATCGGTACTACGCGGGCCTCGCGGACAAGGTGAACGGGAAGACGCTGCCCGTCGAGGAGTCGCGGATGTTCAACTTCACCCTCCGGGAACCGTACGGCGTCGTCGGGGCGATTACGCCGTGGAACTCGCCCCTGAACCTCCTCACCTACAAGCTCGCGCCGGCCATCGCCGCGGGGAACACGGTGGTCGCGAAGCCCTCGGAGGTGACGCCGGTGTCGGCGATTCGCCTCGCGGAACTCGCGTCGGAGGCGGGGTGGCCGGACGGCGCGTTCAACGTCGTGACGGGCGCGGGCGGGACGGGCGCGGCGCTCTCCGACCACGACGACATCGACAAGGTCGCGTTCACCGGTGGGACGGAGGTCGGGCGCGCCATCGGGCGGAGCGCGGGCGACCACGTGCGGCCCGCGACCCTCGAACTCGGGGGGAAGAGCGCGAACATCGTCTTCCCCGACGCGGACCTCGACACCGCCGTCACGGGCGCGGTGAAGGGCATCTTCGCCGCGACCGGCCAGACGTGCGTCGCCGGCTCCCGCCTCCTCCTGCACGAAGACATCCACGACGAATTCGTGACGCGCCTCGTGGAGCGCACCGAAGACCTGACGCTCGGCGACCCGTTCGACGAGGAGACGGAGATGGCGCCCGTCGCGACGCCCGACCAGTGCGAGAAGGTCGCGTCCTACGTCGACGTGGCCCGCGAGGAGGGCGCGACGGTCGCGACCGGCGGAGAGCGCCTGAGTATCGGGCCGTGCAACCAGTTCTACGCGCCGACCATCCTCACGGACGTGACGAACGACATGCGGGTCGCCCAGGAGGAAATATTTGGCCCGGTGCTCTCCGTCATCCCGTTCTCGGACGAGGACGACGCGCTCGCCATCGCGAACGACTCCGAGTTCGGTCTCGCGGCGGGCGTGTGGACGACGAGCCTCCAGCGCGGCGTCCGCATGTCCCGTGAACTCGAAGCGGGCGTCGTCTGGGTGAACACGTATAGAAAATCGTCGTTCACGACGCCCTTCGGCGGATACAAGAAGAGCGGCGTCGGCCGCGAGAAGGGCGCGGAGGCCATCGACGAGTACCTGCAGACCAAGAGCGTGTGGATGGAGACCTCGGGCGACGTCTCCGACCCGTTCAAACTGTAGGGACTCAGTTTTATGCCGATTCGGTCGGTTCTTCCGGGTATGTCACGGACCCGAGTGGGCTATATCGGCGTCGACCACCACCACCGAGACCCCTACTTCCAGATAGCGGACCGCCTCCCCATCGACCTCGTCGCGCTCTGCGAACCCGGGAAGGAGTACACGGCGGCGGACATCACGCCGCTCGCAGACCGCCCCGACGAGGTGGAGTCCCAGGGCGCGAACGTCGCCGAAATCTCCGAACGCGCGGAGATTTTCACGGATCCCGAGGCGATGCTCGCGGACGCAGACCTGGACGCGGTCTGGATCACGTACCGGAACGACGAAGTCCCGAACATCATCGATACGGCGGTTGACAACGGCGTGGACGTCATCTCGGAGAAACCGGTCGCGCGCACCGCGGCCGACCTCGAACCCATCGCGGAGCGGGCGCGGGACGCGGGCGTCACCGTCGGGTCGACGTACTTCTACCGCTACAACCCGGTCACGCAGGCGCTCAAGGAACAGGTCTCGAACGGGTTGTTCGGCGACATCTGGTCGGTCGACGGGCGGTACGTCGGGAGCAAACTCGACTACCGGAACCGAGACCACTACATCTACGACGAGGCCGCGAGCCGCGGCGGGTCGCTGCAGTGGATCGGTCTGCACTGGGTCGACCTCTTCATGTACGTGCTGGACGAGGACATCGTCCGGGTGTGCGCGCAGTCGCGGGACGTACAAGGGATAGACGAGGGGATGACGTTGCAGTTCGAGACCGCGTCGGGGATTATGGGCACCTACCAGACCGGCTACTACCTCGGCGCGCCCGTGAAGGACCCGCACTTCGCGGTCTATGGTCGGGAGGCGACCGCACAGTCGCCACTCCACCACAACCGCGGGGGCGGGCCGACCGTCCCCCTCGAGGTTCAGTCTGACGCGGACGCGTGGGCGGGCGCGCCGACGCGCACGACCGAGTACGAGTTCAGTTACGACCGGTTCCCCGCGTGGGGCGACTACGTCCTCGACTTCTTCGCCGACTTCTTCGAAGGGCGGGAGACGGGCGACGTGCCGGCCGATATCGACGATACGCTGCGCGTACTGCGCGTTCTCGACGCCGCGTACGAGTCAGCGGAGACCGACCGGTGGGTCGCCGTGGACTGAATTTCGACCTCCGCCATGGATAACATTATTACGGCACCGAGTGTCATACCCGACTGATGCCGCTCTCGGACATCAGTGTTATCGACCTCAGTCAGGCCGTCGCGGGACCTATCTGTGCGACGTTCATGGCTGACATGGGCGCGGACGTGGTGAAGATAGAGCGCCCGTCGGGTGACGTCTATCGCGTGAACCGACGAACGCTCGACGGGAAGCCGTTCAATCCCCCGTTCGAACTCTACAACCGGAACAAACGCGCCCTCGGCCTCGACCTGAAGTCGGACGAGGGCAAGGACGTGTTCTACGACCTCGTGGAGAAAGCCGACGTCGTCCTCCAGAACTGGCCGCCGGGAGTGGCGGAGAAACTCGGCGCGGACTACGAAACGTTGAGAGAACTGAACGAGGACATCATCTACGTCCACGTCAGCGGGTACGGCGAGACGGGGCCGGACGCGCACAAGCCCGCGATGGACACCATCATCCAACACCTCTCCGGCTTTTCGAGCATTCTCGGCTACGAGGGCGACGACCGGCCGCCGATTCGCTCGCAGTCCTCGCTCGCGGACTTCTACGCGGGCTACAACGCCGCCCTGAGTACGATGGGCGCGATACGCTATCGGGACAAAGGCAACGGCGGGCAGAAGATAGACATCTCCCTGCTGGAGTCGATGATGCACAACATGGACGGGGCGTTCGAGTACTACACGAACCTCGGCGAAGTCCCAGAGAAGGGCGGGCGCAACGCCTTCTTCAACCCCGACATGTTGTACGGCGCGGCGAAAGCCGACGACGGCTGGGTGTGCGTCGCGCTCCTCCTCTATTCCGACCGCGTGTGGGAGGGGCTGTGCAAGATTCTCGACAGGCCCGACCTCCACGAGAAGGAGAAGTATCAGGACGACGCGGGCCGCGTGGAGGACGCGGAGTACCTCACCGGCCTGTTCGAGGGGTGGCTGGCGGACAAAGAAGTGGAGGACGCGGTCGAAATCCTCACCGACCACGGGATTCCGGCGGCCCGCCACAACACCATCGCGGAGGCGGCGGAGATGGACCAGGTGCAAGCCCGCGAGGTGTTCGCGGACGTCGAACACCCTCGGTACGGCGACCTGACCCTAACCGACACGCCGCTTCGGATGTCCGAGACGGACCCGAAAATCGAGCGGCCCGCGCCCCTGCTCGGCCAGCACAACAGCGAGGTGCTCGCGGAGTACGGCTACGACGAGGAGGAGATCGCGGAACTCGTCGAACGGGGCGTCCTCGTCTCCGAGGACCCCTGAACGCGCGAAATCTTTAGAAGGCCGTGCGGTGAGGTGTGAGTATGGTCGAAACAGACCACGAACGACGAGTCGTCGGCGGTTGGGAGGGACGGTACTTCGAGGACTTCGAGGTCGGGGATATCTACAAGCATCCGTACGGGCGGACGGTGACGGAGACGGACAACGTCTGGTTCACGAACATCACGATGAACCTGAACCCGATGCACTTCAATGAACCCTATGCCGCCGAAACCGAGTTCGGCGAACGACTCGTCGACGGCACGTTCGTCATCGCGCTCGCCGTCGGCATGAGCGTCATCGACATCACGCAGAACGCGACGGCGAACCTCGGGTACGACGACATCCGCCACCACGCGCCCGTCTACCACGGCGACACCATCTTCGCCGAGAGCGAGGTCATCGAAAAACGCGAGAGCGACTCCCGCGACCACGTCGGCATCGTCACCACCGAACTCCGCGCCTACAATGAAGACGACACGAAAGTGCTCTCGCTGAAGCGGACGCCGATGGTCCTCAAGCGCGAGTACGCCCAGCCCTCGGCCGAGCGCCCGACCGGCTGGCCTGAGGGCGTGGGCACCCAGCCCGACGACCTGTCATGAACGGGAGCGCCGACCGCGTCGACGGCGTCGAAACGATGTCCGCGGCCGCGGCGGCCGACGAGATACCGGACGACGCCACGATAGGCGTGAGCGGGTTCGGAAGCGTCGGCTACCCCAAGGCGGTCCCGCTGGCGCTCGCGGAGTCGGGCCGCGACCTCGAACTGACGATAATCAGCGGCGGGAGCGTCGGCGAGGAGATAGACACCGCGCTCGTGGAGGCCGACGCCATCTCTCGGCGGTTCCCCTATCAGGCGCGTTCCGAATCCCGCGCGGGAGCGAACGACGGGACCATCGCCTTTCACGACCGCCACATCAGCCGCGTGAGCGACGAGGTCGCGCTCGGCCAACTCCCGACACCCGACGTCGCGCTCGTCGAAGCCGTCGCCGTCGGCGAGGATTGGCTCATTCCCTCGCTCTCCATCGGCGCGACGCCCGCAGTCGTCGAGGCCGCCGACAAAGTAATCGTCGAGGTGAACGACGAGATACCGACCGAACTCCGGGAGGTCCACGACGTCTACAGACCGGACGCGCCGCCGAACCGGGAGCCGATTCCGCTCACCGAGCCGGCGGGACGCATCGGCGGCCCCGAAATCGAGTTCGACCCCGAGAAACTCGCCGCCGTCGTGCGGACGTCGCGGCGCGGGACGCCCTACCAGTTCCGCGAACCGACCGACCGGGACGAACAGATCGCCGCTAATCTCGCGGGATTCCTCGCCGAGGAGGTCGAGGAGAACGACGTTTTCGACGAGGAACTGCGCCTCCAGTTCGGCGTGGGGAACATCGGGAACGCGCTGATGGGCGCGCTCTCCGACCTCGACGTCGGGGACCGCGACATCGTCTACTTCGGCGAGGTGGTGCAGGACGGCCTGCTCGACATGCTGGACGACGGCATCGTTTCCGCCGCGAGCGGGACGTCGCTCGCGCTCTCCGAGGACGGACAGGAGCAGTTCTTCGAGAACATCGACACCTACGCGGAGTCGGTGGTGGTGCGGCCGGCGGACGTCTCGAACGCGCCCGAGGTCATCGCGCGGATGGGCGTCGTCGGCGTGAACAGCGCGCTCGAAGTGGACGTGTACGGCCACGCGAACTCGACGCACGTCGGGGGAACCCGTGTCGTCAACGGCATCGGCGGGAGCGGGGACTTCAACCGGAACTCGCTGCTGTCGGTGACCGCGTTGCCGTCGACTGCGAAGGACGGCGAGATATCGCGCATCGTCCCGATGGTTCCCCACGTTGACCACACGGAACACGAACTGGGCATCGTCGTGACGGAACACGGCGTTGCGGACCTGCGCGGCCTGTCGCCGCGAGAGCGCGCGGACGAACTCGTCTCCGAGTGCGCCGACCCCTCGTTCCGCGACGACCTCCGGTCGTATCTGGAGCGCGCCGAAGAGGCAGGCGGCCACGTCCCCCACGACCTCGACCGCGCGTTCTCCTGGACCGACAACTGACGACGCTCCCTGTGGGTTGTTCACTAGCAATCCACTCTATTCGTCTCTAGCGAATTTTCGAAAAGACCTTCGATCTGACTATTGGGACCCTATTCACCCAGGTTTGGCAGTTCGGTCTCCTAGGGAGTATTCGCATCTCGGGAATGGCTTGTGTGAAATAGTGGCATCCGAATCAGCCCGTGACAGTATTTTGCACACCGTGGGGCTGACGAATTCCCCGTATTTCCCGATAATTCTCGGGTAATCCTCAGTTCAGCCGGAGTGGATCGACATCGGCGGGCCGACTCGGCACCGACGACGTTTCGACGACGCGTATGGCGTCAAATTCTGTTCGCTGGATAGACACCCTCGAGCCGCGGGAATACGCGAATTACAGCGTTCTGTTCGGCAGTATCGACAAACTATTCGGGAGACGGGAATTTTATATAGTAATCGTGGGTGTGTGTAGGTATGGCATCCGAGAACGGCCGCACGCTCGCCACGACCGAAACGTCGCTCCGGGTCGTGAACGCGCTCAAGGAGATGGACGGGGCGCGCGTCACCGAGCTCGCCGAACGGATGGAGCTCGCGCCGAGCACGGTCCACAGTCACCTCGCAACCCTCGAGAAGACCCAGTACGTCGTCAAGGAAGGCGACACGTACCGGCTGGGCCTGCGCTTTCTCAACATCGGCGAGTACGTCAGGCAGAGCAACGAGTTCTTCTCGCTCGCCGAGTCGAAAGTCGACCAGTTAGCCGAGGAGACCGGTGGTCGCGCTCACTTCATCGTCGAAGAGCACGGCCGCGGTATCTACGTCTACACGAAGTCGAGCGAGCACGCGGTGGAGACGTTCGCGCGCGACGGCCGTCGCCTCTACCTCCACCAGACGGCGGCGGGGAAGGCCATCCTCTCGTGTCTCTCCCACGAGCGCGTTCGCGAAATCATCGACCGGCACGGCCTCCCGAAGCGCACGGGGAGTTCCATCTCGACGGAGGAGGAGTTGTTCGAGGAACTGGAGCGCGTGCGTGAACGCGACGGTATCGCGTTCAACAAAGAAGAGCAGTTGCGGGGCGTTCGCGCCGTCGGCGCACCGGTGCAAGACGCGAACGGTACCGTCATCGGTGCGCTCAGCGTCTCCGGGCCGACCCACCGGATGAAGGGCGCGCGGTTGAACGAGGAGATGCCGGACATGGTGCTCGGCACCGCGAACGAACTCGAACTCGGCATCGAGTACGCCTAACAACGGTACGGTCGTTATTGCCGCTTCCTCGCGATCGGTCAGCCGACAAACAGGGAATAACAAAAGTACCGTTGTTACCATTCCCGAGAACCGAATAGAGTTTTGTGAGCACGTCCCACGGTACAGCGCGGGTGTGCGAGAGCGTGCTGGATATTTCAGCCAATCTCGATTGGTGCGTGTTGGCTACCCCCACGTATTAAGCGACGGGGGGTCGTGAGGTCGGCCATGAAGTTCGGTATCTTCCCGACCGAGGGCGGCAGAACGTGGGACGGCGTGATCGACGAGGTGCAGTTGGCCGAGGACCTCGGCTACGAGTCGTGCTGGGTGAACGACCACCAGGTGACGGAGGGGGACAACTACTGGCCGTCGCCGCTGACGCGACTGACGAGCGTCGGCACCGCGACGGACCTCGAACTCGTCACGTCCGTCCTCATTCTCCCGCTCTATCATCCCCTGCACGTCGCGCAGCGCGCGGCGATGCTGGACGTAATCTCGGACGGTAACCTCACGCTCGGCGTCGGACTGGGGTACGTCGAAAAGGAGTTCGAGGCGTTCGACGTGCCGATGGGAGAACGCGCGGGCCGCCTCATCGAGGGCGTGAAGTTCCTGAAGGAGTTCTTCGAGGCCGACGAGCCGTTCAGTTTCGACTCGCCGTTCTTCTCCGTCGAGGACTGGGAGGCGATGCCGCGGACGGTGCAGGAGCCGCGCCCGCCGGTCTGGATCGGTGGCTGGGGTGACAAGCAGTTGAGTCGGTCGGTGAAGTTCGGGGACGCGTGGGTGCCGGGGGTCGTCGCGGACCTCACGGAGATTGCGGAGCGTAAGGACAAACAGGCGGCGATGCTCGAATCCGAGGGGCGAGAACTCGGCGACGTCGAACACCCGCTGATGCGGGAAGCCGTCATCGCAGAGACGCACGAGGAAGCCGTAGAACTCGGGAAGAAACACCTGCACGCGACGTACGTCGACGAGTACGGCGGCGGGTTCAGCCACCCGCTCCTCGATGCGGACGACGTCGCTGACTTCGAGCGGCTCGCGGAAGAGCGGTTCCTCGTCGGCACCCCGAACGAGGTGATAGAACAGATAGAGACGATGCGCGAGCGCATCCCGCTCGACCACCTCTCCGTGCGGTTCCACCACACGGGCATGGACCACGACACCGTGATGGACCAGATAGAACTGTTCGGCGAGGAGGTCGTCCCGGCGTTCGACTGACGGTCTTTTTACCCCCCGCGCGAGTTTTGGTGGGCATGGGTTTCGATTTCGGCGTCCACTACAGTTGTCAGGCACCGGACGGCAATACGGCGGAGGTGTATCAGCGAACGGTCGCGCAGGCGGAAATCGCAGCAGACCTCGGGTTTTCGAGTTTCTCCGTGGCCGAACACCACTTCATGGAGGACGGCTGGGTTCCGACGCCGTTCATGCTGCTCAGCGCGATTGCGGGGGTGACCGACGACGTGCGAGTCGGGACGAACGTGACGCTCCTCCCGCTCGCGAACCCGATTCGAGTGGCCGAACGCGTCGCGGTCCTCGACCTACTCTCCGGCGGGAACGCGCGCCTCGGCGTCTCCATCGGGTGGCGCAACGTCGAGTTCGAGGCGTTCGGCGTCGACAAGCGAGAGCGCGGCCGCCGCATCACGGAGGGCATGAAACTCGTCTCCCGCCTCCTCACCGAGCGCGACGTGACGTTCGACGGCGACTACTACGCGGTGGAGAACCTGACGGTGACCCCGCGGCCCGTCTCGGACGTCCCCATCTGGTGTGGCGGACAGGCCCCGGTCGCCATCCGGCGGGCGGCGCACGTCGCCGATTCGTGGACCATCAGCCCCATCGAGTCCGTGAGCGAACTCGAAGAGAGCATCGGCGTCTACGAGGACGCGCTCGCGGACGCTGGACGGTCCATCGAGGACGTACACGTCCCGCTGCGCCGCGAGGTGTACGTCGCCGAGGACGACGAGACAGCGTGGGAGGAAGCCGGCGAGGCCGTGCTCCGCGAGTACCAGGACGTGTACGGCGACTACGACTCCGTGGACGCGGACTTCTCCGACGACCCCGAGGAAGCAATCGAACAGATACGCGACCACGCCGCCGACCGTTTCATCGTCGGCGGCCCCGAGACCGCCATCGAACAACTGGAGCGCTACGAGGACGCGGTCGGGATGGACGAACTCCTCTTGCGCACGCACTTCCCCGGCCTCGACATGGACTTAGCGGAGAAGTCACTCCGCACGATTTCCGAGGACGTGATGCCGCACTTCGAGTAAGGTTCGCTCGCCAACGTTTAACACCCGCCGGCGCGAGAGCGGGAGTATGGACGAAGAGTCGTTCACGCTCGCGGCGGCGCAGGTCGAACCGGTCTATCACGACAAGGAGGGCACGCTCGACAAGACGTGCAGGTACATCGAGAAGGCGGGCGCGGCGGGCGCGGACCTCGTCGTCTTCCCGGAGACGTACTTCCCGGGCTACCCGTACTGGCGGGGGAGCGTCGACATTCCGCGGTGGACGGAGTTGATGGTCGACCTCCAGAAGAACAGCCTGCACGTCGACGACGACGCGATGGACGTGCTCGGGGACGCCGTGGAGGAAGCCGACCTCTACCTCGTGCTCGGGACGAACGAGCGCTCCGACAGAGCGGGCAGCGACACGCTCTACAACTCCATGTTCTACTTCGACCGGGAGGGCGACCTGATGGGACGCCACCGGAAGTTGATGCCGACGCACGCGGAGCGCGCGGTCTGGGGGCGCGGCGACCCGTCGAGCCTCGCGACGTACGACACCGACATCGGCACGCTCGGCGGACTCGTCTGCTACGAGAACCACATGACGCTGTCGAAAGCCGCCCTCACGTCGATGGGCGAGGAGATACACGCGGCCGTCTGGCCGGGCTTCTGGCGACAGAACGGCCACCCCGGGGACAAGTCGCGCGCCGAGGACGCCGGTGCGATGGAGTCCTGTGACATCTATCCGGCAGTCCGCGAGTACGCGTTCGAGACGCAGTCGTTCGTGGCGAGCTGCTCAGCATACATGAGCGAGGGCGCGCCCGACGGATTCACGGAAGACGAGATGGGGTTCAACGTCGCGGCGGGCGGGAGCATGCTCGTCAACCCCGCGGGCGTCGTGAAAGCCGGGCCGCTCGTCGGCGAGGAGGGCCTCCTGACCGCCGACTTCGAGCGGGACGAGCGCCGCGCGACGAAAGCGTACTTCGACGCGATGGGGCACTACACGCGCTGGGACGCGGTGTCCATCGACGTGAGCGACGACACGCTCGGCCCGGGCGGCGTGGAAGAAGAGCCGCTGTCGCCGTGGATGGCGGAGGAACTGGCCGAGGAGTACGAAATTCCGGTGGAGGCCGTCGACGCGGTGGCCGAGGCCGTCCAGGAGCGCTCGCGCTAGGTACGTTTATACTCTTTCGTGTGGAGCGTTCACTTGACACACTACCCATGACGACTGTCATCGAAAACGGGATACTCGTAACGCCCGAGGAACGCTATCGCGCCGATATCGTGGTAACGGACGGCCGCATCGCCGCCATCGAGGACGACGCGGACACCGGAGACGCAGAAGAGGTCATCGACGCAGATGGGCTGTTCGTCCTCCCCGGCCTCATCCACCCGCACTGTCACTTCCGCGACCCGGGGTTGACGCACAAGGAGGACTTCTACACGGGCCAGCGCGCGGCCGCGGCGGGCGGCTTCACGTTCACTATCGACCAGACGAACACCGAACCCGCGCCCACCGACCTCGAATCGTGGGAGCAGAAGCGAGCGCGGGCGCGGGAACTCTGCATCCTCGACCACAACCACTACGCCGCCGCGCGTTACCCGGAGACTATCGAGGAACTCGCGGACACTGGCGCGGTCGCGTTCAAGATATTCAACACCCGCCACCCCACGGACACCTATCCGTACGACAACGAACTCGCCGTCACGGACAGAGGACTGCTCTACGAACTGTACGAGCGAATCGCGGACACCGGCCTCCCCGTCGCCGTGCACCACGACCAGTCCGACTGGGTGAAGCACGTCGTCGAACGCGACTACATCGAACCCGGGAACACGACGGCGGAGGACCTACACGAGGCCTACGATAGGGGAGTGCTCTACGGCCACGGGATGGTGATGGGGCTCGCGGCGTCGCTCTACATCGCCGACCTCACCGGCGTCGAACTGTACGTCCTGCACGCGGGGATGATGAAGTCGGGCGACTACGACCTCATCAAGGAGGCGCGCGAGCGCGGCCAGACCGTGCACGCGGAACTCGAACTCCTGCCGTTCCAGGTGGACGAGGAGCGACGGGCCGAGTACGGGCCGTACGCCGTCGTCTCCGGGAAGGACCCGGACCGCGCTGGCGAACTCGTCCGCGAGGGCTGGGCGACGACGATGGTGAACGAGCACGCCCCCCACACGCGCGACGAGGTCGACCCCGGGTGGGAGGACGCGTGGAACGTCCCCTTCGGGTTGATGGGCGCGCAGGAACACCTCCCGCACGTCCTCACGTGGGTGAACGAGGGCCGGTTCACGCTGGAGGACGTGGTTCGTCTGGAAGCCGAGAACCCCGCGAAGATATACGGTCTCTACCCGCGCAAGGGGTCGTTCCACGTCGGCACGGACGCCGACTTCACGCTCGTGGACATGGAGCGAGAACAGGAGTTCACCGAGGAGATGGTCGAGTCGAAGAGCGGGTGGACGCTGTTCGACGGCGAGACGTTCACCGGATGGCCGGTACGAACGGTCGTCCGCGGCGAAACCGTCATGGCGGACGGCGAAATCCTCGCGGAGAAGGGGTTCGGCGAGTTCGTCCCGCGGGAGGACAACAGTTAATCCACCACGTGACGATTCTCGACTATGCGAGACGCGAGTGCACCCGTTCTCCGCGAGTTCGAGACGTGGCTGAGCCTCTTCACCGGCGACGAAATCGGTTCTCACGGCTGGAAAGCGTGGTTCTGCGTCGCCGAGTACGAACGCCCCGACTTCGAGCGCGTCGCCGACCTCCTCCCGAATGGAGGGAGTTTCGCGTTCCTCGGCCGTGACGCCGAGGACCAGGCCGACACCATCCGCGCGCTCGACGACGCCGGCCAGGAGGTCGCCTTCCACTCCCACCGCCACCACGCGTACGGCGACCTCTCCTATGAGGAAGCGAGCGACGCGATAAGTACGGGGATGGCCGCGATCGAGGACGCGTCGGGCGTCTCCCCGGACGGCTTCTTCGTTCCGTTCCTCGACTTGAGCGACGGCGCGGTGGACGCCATCGAGGACGAGGGGTTCGACTGGGTGCTCGGGCGCACCGACCGCGACCCCTCGGGCGTCGATATCATGGAACCCGTCATCCCGTTCGACACCCGTCTACTGGAGGAACACGACCCCGAGGAGGCGATGGCGATTCTCCGCGAGGACGCCCGGGAGGGCGGAAAGCCGTTCCTCTTCCACCCGCCCGTGGTCGAGTACCACGACGGCTGGGGCGAGTTCACTGAGTGGGTGGAGGCGGTGGAACCGACGACCGTCGCGGACCAACTGGAAACGGGTCGTCCCGGCGTCGTCCTCGACTGCGTGCGGCCGGTGCGAATCGAATGAACCGCATCGTCGTGGTCGGCGCGGGCATTGCGGGGACGAGCGCCGCATACCACCTCACGGAACAGACCGACGCCGAGGTCCTCGTCGTCGACCGCGGCGACATCGGTTCGGAAACCACCGCCCGCTCAACCGCCGTGTTCCGACAGATGGGCGATCCCGTGCTCGACCCGATGAAACGCTACGCGCTCGAGACCTACAACGAGTTCCTCGGCGATCCCCGAACAGATGTCGAGTTCCACCTCATCGGCCGCCTCGAAGCCGCGACAGCGGACGGAAGCGACATCGAAGCGACCGAAAGCGTTCGTTCGCTCGACCCGAACGAACTCGGGTCGGCAGTCGTCTTCCCGGAACTCGACACTGACGCGATAACGGGCGCGGTGTATCAGCCGAACGCGGGAATCTTCGACCCCGTCGCGCTCGCGGAGGAGTTCGCGGCCCGCGCCCGAGAACGCGGCGCGGCGTTCCGAACTGGGGCCGCGGTGACGGACGTCTCGGTGGAACGTAAGCGGGTGACGGGCGTCGAATTGGGAGACGAAACCGTCGAAGCGTCGCACGTGGTCGCGGCGGCGGGCCCGTGGAATCGCGAACTCGCGGCGATGGCTGGCGCGGACCTCCCGCAGCGCCACACCCTCGCGCCGATTCTCCGTCTCGAACCCGACGAGGCGTTCACGCACACGCTCCCGAACCTGAAACTCGATTCGGGGAACTACCTGCTCGGCCAGCCCGATGGAACAGTTCTCGTCGGCCACTCGCCCGGCGGGTACGCGGACGCCGGCACCGAGTACGACCCCGACGAGGTGAGCGATACGGTTCCAGACGGCCTGCGCGCGGAGATGCTGGAGGCGGTGGGAACGGTCGTTCCCGCGCTCGCCGACGCGGAAGTCATCGAAGAGTGGGTGGGCGTGCGCTCGCTGACACCCGACGGACTCCCCGTCGTCGGAGAACTCCGAGAGGGATTGTCGGTGATGGCGTTCAACTCCGAGGGCATCCAGCTCGCCCCCGCCGCGGGCCGCGTCGTCACCGCCGAAGTCGCAGGAAGAGAAGACGAATTCGCCGGGGACGTGTCGCCGTCGCGGTTCGCGTAGAGGCGAACGTATTTGGTTTGGGACGCGTACGCCGGGGTATGGACGACCCGATGGTCGGCATGGACGACCCGATAGTCGTCGTTGGCGGGGGGATTCTCGGCGCGAGCGTCGCCTGTCGAACGGCGGAGCGAACCGACCGCTCGGTGGTGGTTTTGGAGCGAGCGGACGCACTGGGTGCGGGGACGACCGCCGCGTCGAGTCTGGGCCTCCGCCAGTACGGAAACGAGGTGCAGGTTCGGATGAAACGCGAGGGAAAACGGTTCTACAACGACCTGCTCGAAGCGTATTTCGTCCCGTACGACGCGACCGACGTGGTGTTGTGCGCGACGACTGACGACGGCCGAGAGTCGCTCGCCGGGATGCGCGAGGCGGAACACCCCTCGGGGTCGCCGTCCGAGATGCTGGACGGCGACGACGTGCGCGCGGTCGTGACGGCTCCGGCCGTCCGAACTGAGGACGTGACGGGTGCGCTCTACCGGGCGAACGCGGGGTTCTTCCGCGATTCTGGCGCGGTCGTGGAAGCGGTGGCGTCCCGGGCGCGCGCGGCGGGTACGACGTTCGAGACGGGCGTCGACGTGGAGCGCATCGTCGTCGAGGACGGGCGCGCGGTCGGCGTCGAGACGACCGACGGCGTGCGGAACGCGAGCGCGGTGGTCGCGGCGGCGGGCCCGTGGAACGACGCGCTCTGCCGGAGAGCGGGGGTAGAGTTGCCCGTGCGCCAGCAGCGGATGTGCGTCTTCGATTTCGAGCGCGGGAGGCCGTTCTCGCGTCCGCCGCCGAAACTCCGTCACGTAGAGACGGGGGTGACGTTCCGCGGGCGGCCGGACGGCCGCGTGCTGGCATACCACTCCGCGCCCGCCGACGACAAGTACGCAGCGAGCGAGCAGTTCGACCCGGACGTGGACGCCGCAGTTGGCGTCCTAGAGGAGGTTCAGGAAACAGTCCGCGAGTCGGCGGAAGTCCTGTTGCCCGCGCTCGCCGACGCGTCGCTGGTATCGGAGCGCGTGGCGTATCCGTCTCGGACGCCGGACGGGAATCCGGTGGTCGGCTGGACCGAAGTCCCCGGGTTGCTCGTCGCGGCGACGCACTCGCGGGGCGTCCAGTACGCGCCTGCAATCGGCGACATCGTGGCCCGACAACTCGCTGGCGACCCGACCGACTACTACCCGGACGTCTCGATTTCTCGGTTCGACGGGTTCGGGGACTCGGTGTAGCCCGCGGTTATTTACTCGCGGGCGTCGAGAGGAGTGGTATGGTGGAGATAGACCTCTTGTTGCGTGGGATTCCGGGGCGAACGAGTGAAGGCTTCCTCGGGCAGTCGTCGGTCGCACTGGTGGACGGGGAGACGCTCGTCGATACCGGGTCGATCGCGCGCCGTCCGATGCTCGAAGAGTCGCTCGATGCCGCCGACGTCGACCCGAGCGACGTGGAGCGAGTGCTGCTGACGCACTTGCACTTCGACCACTGCGAGAACGTCGACATGTTCCCGGAGGCGCCGGTGTACGTCTACGAACCCGAACTCGCGCGCGTCGAGCGTGGCGAGTTCGACTGGGCGACGGCGCGCTACGCCGAGGCGATGCTCGACGGCCGCGACGTCGTGCGGTTCGGCGAGGGCGAGGTCGTCGAGGGCATCGAGGCAGTCCACACGCCTGGCCACGTCGAACACCACGTCTCGTTCATCGTCGAGGAGGGCGACGTGACGTACGGGTTGACGGGGGACGCGGTGAAGAACGTCCGCGAGTACGTCACCCGGAACCCGTTCGCCATCTACGACGACGACGTGGCGCTTGAGACCATCGAGATGCTCGCGGAGCGCCTCGATTTCGTGGTTCCGGGCCACGACACGCCCTTTTTCGTGACGGAGGACGGCGGCGCGCGGCCTTGCGACGACGTCGATCTCTCCGTCCGGTTGCAGTTGGGTGCGGACAGCGAGACCGTCCTGACGGCCGAGAGCGCTCGCGCAGACGTGGCTGGCTACCCCGAGAACGTCCGGGACGTGAGCGCGCGCCAGTCGTTCGACTAGCGCGAACGCGCCGCTTCGACGCCGGCGCGACGGCCGGACGTGAACAGCCAGAGGTGGTGGTGGCCGTGGCCGAGACGGAGCGGCGCGCCCGCAGTGTCGCCGACGGCGTACAGCCCCGGAATCGGCGTGCCCTCCTCGTCGAGGGCTTCGAGCCGGGTGTTCACGCGGACGCCGCCGTCCGTGAGGAGCGAGTACGGATGCATCGGGCCGAGCGCGTAGTACGGGGGTTCAGTCTCGCAGAGGGTCGTGCGCCCGTACAAGTCGGTCGTCTCGTCGCGGCCCGCGGCCTCCGCGTCCGCGAGCGTCTCGGGGAGCGCGTCCATCCCCACGACATCCGCGAGGTCGTCCGCCGTGTCGGCGCTCGCGAGATAGTCGGTGTCGGCGTAGTCCTCGACGTAGCCGTACGCGATTCCGGGGAACGTCGAGACGTAGTTCGGCCACGCGGAGAACTCCTCGGCCACTCGCTCGTCGAAGACGACGTAGCACTCGCCCTCTGCGAACTCGTGGGTGGCGTCGAACACCTGGTCGTAGTCGCGCTCCTCGTCCACGTAGCGCTCGCCGTCGCCGTCCACGAGCACCGCGCCAGCGTCGACGAGGGCGGGGACGTCGGGTTCGGTCCAGAGCGGGTCGCCGACCCGGAAGGAGAGCCACTGGAGGTCCATATTTACTAATTCCGCGCCGACCGCGCGCGCCAGCCGGTGGCCCGCGCCGCTCCCGTGTTCGCTGATGGGCGGCGCGCTGGCGTCCGTGGTGAACTCGCGGCGGAGGTCGCGGTCCGCGACGAACCCGCCAGCGGCGAGGACGACGCTGTCGGCGCGATAGTCACCGTCGGTCGTTCTCACGCCCACGACGCGCCCCTCCTCAGTGAGGAGGCTCGTCGCTTCGGTTTCGAGTTCGACCGTGACGCCCGCGGCGTCGAGCGCGTCGCCGAGCACGTCCGCGTAGGCGTCTGTGTTCGGTTGGACGTTGTGCATCCGGGGGACGCGGTGGGGGGGTTCCGGGTGCGGGCCGTCGTACTCCACGCCGTGGGAACGGAGCCAGTCGAACGTCTCCGCGCCCGACTCGACCATGAACCGGCGGAGCGCCGGCTGGTCGCGGCCGTCGAGGGCATCTTTGCGCCCGAAGTTGACGTGTCGCGGCGACTCGGCGGCCTGTCGCACGAACTTCTCGGCGTCGACGACGTGGGCGTCCGTCGAATCCTCGATTCCGGCGTCGCGCTGGTGGGGCGTGCCCGCGACGGAGTAACTCCCGATAGCCATTCCGGTCGCGCCGCCGAGTTCCGCCGTTCGTTCGAGCAACACCACGTTCGCGCCTGTTTCGCTCGCCGAGAGGGCGGCGGCCATCCCGGAACCACCGCCGCCGACGACGAGCACGGACGTCTCGGACATCACCTCCTCTTCCACGCCCTCGCCACTTGTACGTTTGTGTGACACACGCCAACATTCATATCGCGGCGGGTCGATTTCGACATATGGCAGCAGAACGCACCGGAAAGCTGGTGAAACTCACCGAGCCAGAAGAAGTGGAGATAGTCGAGTATCCCGTCGCCGACCCCGAACCGGGCGCGGTGTTGACCGAGGTGGAGCGCGCGAACGTCTGCGGGTCGGAACTCCACATCTGGAAGGGACTCCACCCCGAGGTCAAGGAGGGTGCGCTCGGTCACGAAGCGCTCTGTCGCGTCCTCGAACTCGGTGAGGGCGTCGAGACGGACTACGCGGGCAACCCCATCGAGGAAGGCGATCTGGTCGCACCCGTCTATTTCATCACGTGCCAGCGCTGTCCCGCCTGCCAGCGCGGCCAGTTCAACCTCTGCGACAACGCCTACGAGTGGTGGTCGAAGTCGCCGGAGGAACCGCCGCACTTCCACGGGACGTTCGGTACGCACTACTACATCCACCCCCAGCAGTACTTCTACAAGGTCCCCGAAGGCCTCGACGAGAACATCGCCGCGGGCGCGAACTGCGCGCTCTCACAGGTCATGTTCGGCATCGACGAAGTGGACGTCTCGGAAGGCGAAACCGTCGTCGTGCAGGGCGCGGGCGGCCTCGGCTTGAACGCTATCGCCGTCTCGAAGGAGCGCGGCGCGGACGTCATCGTCGTCGAGGGCGTGGACGGCCGCATCGACCGCGCGAAGGCGTTCGGCGCGGACCACGTGGTCGACTTCCGCGAGTACGACAGCGTCGAGGCGCGGGCGGACCGCGTGGCCGAACTCACGGACGGCGTAGGGGCAGATGTCGGCATCGAAGTCGCCGGCGTGCCGCCCGCGTTCTCCGAGGGCATCCACCTCGTCCGGAAAGGGGGGCGCTACCTGGAGATGGGGAACGTCAACCCCGGGCACTCCACGGACTTCGACCCCGGGCTGTTGACGCGTCGCGCCATCGAGATTCACGCCGCCGTCCGGTACAACCCGTGGTACCTCGGGCGCGCACTGGAGTTCCTGGACGAACACGCCGACGACTACCCCTACAGCGACCTCGTGGACACCGAGTTCGACCTCGTGAACGTCAACGAGGCGCTGGAGAAGTCCGAGAGCCGCGAGGTGACGCGCGCGACGCTCGTCCCCCACCAGCACTGAAACTTTAACTCCCCCGCTCTCCGAGAGTCGGGTATGGGAACGGTCACGTACGACTTCAGCGGCGAAACCGTGGTAGTGACGGGTGGCGGGTCCGGCATCGGCCGACAGATGGCGCTCGACTTCGGCGCGGCGGGCGCGACGGTGCTCGTCGCGGACATCCACGACGCCCCGACGCCCGACGCGGAACCGACCCACGAACGCATCCGCGACGCGGGCGGTGACGCCGAGTTCGCGGAGACCGACGTCTCCGATTCCGACGAGATAGCGGCGGTCGTGGACGCCGCGCGGGAGTACGGCGGCGTGGACGTGATGGTGAACAACGCCGGTATCATCGCTCGCAAGGGCGTCCTCGACGTCACTCCCGAGGAGTACGACAGCGTGCAGGCGGTGAACGCTCGAGCCGTCCTGTTCGGCTGTCAGCACGCAGGACAGGACATGGTCGAACGCGGCGACCCCGGCGTCATCCTGAACACCGCCTCCATCAGTTCAGAGTTCTCGCTCCACGACCACATCTCCTACGACGCCGCGAAGGGCGCGACGCGGATGATTACGCGCACCGCTGCGCTCGATTTGGCGGAACACGGTATCCGCGTGAACGCCGTCGCGCCCGGGTTCACCGCGACCAACATCAGCGAGGGCGGCCCCGACTCGGTGAGAGAGTCCGTGGCGGACGACGACCTCCTGAAGCCCGTTCCGCTGGGGCGAGCGGCGGAACCGGACGAGATCTCGAACCCGGCGCTCTTCTTGGCGAGCGACGCGGCCTCCTACGTCACGGGCGAACTGTTCTTCGTCGACGGCGGCTACCAGGTCGTGTAGGCGAAGGATTCAGGAGGCGACCCCGCTTTCTCGGACGCATGGCACTCCACTACGAGGACGTGACGGTTGGCGACACGTTCGACTGCGGGACCGTCTCGGTGTCGGCGGACGAGATCATCGACTTCGCGGAGCAGTTCGATCCGCAGCCGTTCCACGTGGACCCCGACGCCGCCCGCGACTCCGTGTTCGGCGGTCTCGTCGCGTCCGGCTTGCACACGCTCTGTCTCTCCTTCCGACTGTTCGTTACGGAGTTCGTCAATCCCGACGACGGCCTCGCGAATTTGGGCGGACTGGGCGTGGACGACCTCCGCTGGCCGAACCCGGTCCGCCCCGGCGACACGCTCGTCGTCGGCACGGAGGTGGCCGCATGCCGACCCTCGGAGAGCCGCGACGACCGCGGGTACGTCGACTTCGACCTGCACACGCTCGTAGACGGCGAACAGGTGATGAGTCTGCGCTCTCACAACATCGTCGCCCGGCGCGACTGATTCGTGCCTGGCGAAACCACTTTGGCGGCCAAGCTATATGTCGACGGGTGGCGAACCCGCGGCGTATGCCGGAGTTTCCGAGCGCCGAGTGGGCCAACGAGGTGGTCCGCGCGGCCAACGACGACCCGCAGTTCGCGCGACTCGCGCGACACGCACACGCGACCGTCCTCTTCGAGTTCGGCGACCAGTCCGTCGCCTTCGCGTTGGACGACGGCACCGTCGAATCGAGAGAGCCGAGCGACTTCGCTGGCTGGGACGTCGCGCTTCGCGCGCCGATGGAGACGTGGGAGAAGTACCTCTCCGAGTCGCCCGAACCGTTCTACAACGACCTGCGGAGCGTCTGGACCCAGCACGACATGACCATCGAAGGCGACGTCGTGACCGCGTTCCAGTACTGGGCGACCCTGAAACGGCTCGTCGCGAACTTCGAGGTGGCGCGATGACGGGGAGAGAGAACGGCTATCACGAGCCGGCGGAGGGCCGGTACGTCTGGCTGGAGTTCGACGGCGAGGAATACAGAACCTACTACGAGAAGGCGGGAACGGGCGACGTCCCCCTCGTCTGTCTGCACACGGCGGGCGCGGACTCCCGGGAGTACAGACACATTCTGGAGGACGAGGAGATTCGCGAGGAGTTCACCGTCTACGCGTTCGACATGCCGTGGCACGGCCGGTCGTATCCCGCGCTGGAGACAGAGTGGTGGGAAGAGGACTACGAACTCACGACGGACTTCTACGCGGGGTTCGTGATGCACTTCGCGCGCACGCTCGGCCTCGACGACGCCGTCGTGATGGGGTGTTCGATGGGCGGCGAGATAGTGCTCGAACTCGCCGCGGAGTACGGCGACGAACTCGACGCCGTCATCGGACTGGAGACGACGGATTTCGTGCCGGGCGAGGAACGCGGGTATCTGGGCGACCTCATCGACATCCTGCGGCATCCAGAAATCGACCAGGAGCGATTCCGGCCGGAGTGGATTCTCGGCCTGCAGGCGCCCGCGAGCCCCGAACACCGGAAGCGAGAGACGTGGTGGATTTACAGTCAGGCGGGCCACGGCGTGTACGCGGGCGACATCCACTTCTACGCGCAGGAGTGGGACGCCCGGGAGAAAGTATCGAACATCGACACCGAGGAGTGCGGCGTCCACTTCCTCACGGGCGAGTACGACTTCTCGGGCCGGCCCGAGGACACGACCCGGGTGGCGGAGCGCATCGACGGCTCCACGTTGGAGATCATGGACGACATGGGTCACTTCCCGGTGGTCGAGAACCCCGAGGCGTTCCTGGAGTACCTGCGGCCCGTACTCTCCGACGTCCTCGACGCGCGATAGCGGGTTCGCGAGGGGTGAATTTATCGTGGTCGAACGTGACGGGCGAGCATGGACGATTCGTGGCGAACGATAGACGCCGTTCGGACCTCGCTTCGCATCGCGACGACGCTCGCCAACCGGGGCGGCGCGGGCGTCTCGGAGGTTGCGGAGTCGCTCGATTGCGCGCCGAGCACGGTGCACGCGCACCTGAAGACGATGGAAGACGAGGGGTTCGTCGTGCATCGGAACGCCGAGTACCACCCGGGACTGCGCTTTCTCGACGTCGGTGGCGCGGTCGCGGTCGAACGACCAGGCTACGACCTCGCGACCCGGAAGGTGAGCGAACTCGCGGCCGAGACGGGCGAGCGCGTGCAGTTCGTCGCGGAGGAAGGCGGCCGCGGCTACTATCTCCACACCGACACCGGGGACCGCGCGGTCCAGATAGACGCGCGCGTCGGCAAGCGCAACTACCTGCACGCGAGCGCAGCGGGGAAGGCGATTCTCGCCGCACTACCAGAAAAACGAGTCGATAGTATCGTCGCGGAGTGGGGGCTTCCCGCGCTCACCGACGACACCATCACGACCCGCGAAGAGTTAGACGCTGAGCTCGCGCGCGTCCGGGAGCGCGGCTACGCGGTGAACGACGGCGAGTCGATTCCGGGCCTGCGCGCGGTCGGCGTCGCGGTGCGCGACGGCGCGGCTGACGTGGTCGGCGCGCTCAGCGTCTCCGGCCCGTCGAACCGGATGCGCGAGGAGTGGGGGGACGCCGACCTCACGACGCGCATTCGCGGTATCGCGAACGAACTCGAACTCACCATCCAGCACGGCTGAATGCGCACAGTCGTCGGGGGACGAAGCGATTAAGTAGGCTTGCCACGACCCCACACGCATATCCGGCCCAGGAGGGGACGGAGTACGCCTATGAATCAGGAAGACTACGATATCGTCGTCGTCGGCTGTGGTATGGCAGGACTTGCTGCTGGACTGCGCGCGACCGAACTCGGCGCGTCCGTCGGGATTCTGGAGAAAGCGCCGAAGGAACACCGCGGCGGACACACGCGGTTCACAGAGTCGTTCCGCATCCCGAGCGCGGACCTCGACATCGACGCCGAGTTCAACGTCCCGGACTACTCGACCGCCGACTTCTACCGGGACATCATGAACGTCACGAACTACCGCGCGGACCCCGACCTCGCGGACCGCGTGGCGAAGGGCTCCGTCGAGGTGTTCGAGTGGCTGACCGACCACGGCATCGAGTGGGAGTACCAAGCCCCGCATCCGGGGTACACGGCGGGCCGCGTCTGGTTGCACGGCGAGGACATGGTGGACGAAATCGTCGATATCCTCGACGAGCGCGACTGTGACATCTTCTACGAGGCGGAGGCGCGCTCCATCGTTCGGAACGACGAGGGGCGCGTGACCGGCGTGAAGGCGCGCGTGAAGGGCGAGCGCACCTACTTCGAGGGCGACGCGACGATCCTCGCGGCGGGCGACTACGGCTCCAGCAAGGAACAGCGCACGCGCTACTACGGCCCCGGCTACGGGAACATGAAGGTGCGCGGCAGCCGGTACAACACCGGCGAGGCCGTGCACGCGGCCATCGACGTCGGCGCGAAGACGGACGGCGAGTGGGGGGACGCCCACATGGCGCTCATCGACGCCGAATCGCCGGACGCGGAGGGTGGAATCACGCGCATCGACGGCTACCAGTACGGTCTCATCATCAACCACGACGGCGAGCGCTTCGAGGACGAGGGACAGGACTCCCGCGCCCACACGTACGCGAAGTTCGGCCGCCGCATCTTCGAACAACCCTACCACGAGGCGTTCATCCTCGTGGACTCGAAGGTCGTGGACGACGTGGCACACATGGGTCCGGGGCGGCCGGTCACGGGCGACTCCATCGAGGAGCTCGCGAACCGCCTCGGCATCGAGGACGTCGAGCAGACCGTCGAAACCGTCGAGGAGTACAACGCCGCGTGCGACCCGGGCGAGTACAAGCCGAACGAGTTGGACGGCAATAGTACAGAGGGTCTCGACCTGCCGAAGTCGAACTGGGCGCTCCCGCTGGACGAACCGCCGTACACGGGCTATCCGGTGACTGGCGGGATGACGTTCGCGTTCGGCGGCGTCGCCATCAACGACGACGCGGAGGTCCTGGACACCCGCGACGACCCGATTCCGGGGCTGTTCGGCGCGGGCAACTCCACGGGCGGCCTGTTCTACAACAACTACCCCGGCGGCACGGGCCTGACGAACGCTGCCGTGTTCGGGTACGTCGCGGGCGAGTCGAGCGTCGAGTACATCGAATAAGCGGGAGTTCCACCGCTCCCGCGACGCGTGTACCGCCGCAGGAATTCCTGCGATGGCGATGGGGGGAACGGTTAAGTCGCCGTTCGGTGTACCGCGGTGCATGTCGGCCGAGGACAAACTCGAGATTCAGGAGTTGAAGTACAGGCACTGTTACGCGACGGACGAGTCGGATACCGAGGTCGTCCCCGAACTGTTCGTGGAGGACGGCGTGCTCAACGTGCCGCTGAAGGACCCGCTGGTCGGCCACGAGGAGATTCAGAGCTATTTCGAGTGGCTGGAAGAACAGGAGTACACCGCACGCGCGCACAACCTCGTGAATCCGGTCATCGATATCGACGGTGACACGGCGACGGGTAAGTGGTACTACATGGTCGTCTACGCGTTCCCGGACGGCGACTTCCTGCTGGGCCAAGGGGTGTTCGACGACGAATTCGTCCGCACCGACGACGGGTGGAAGATCGTCTCCGTGACGGCGAAACGCCGCATCACGCGGCGCGTGAGCGCCGAGCGGATGGACTGAGCGTGAAAGTATAAGGGACCCGTCCGTGTAGCACGGGTATGTCTCTCGCGGCGGACAAACTGGCGATTCAGGAAGTGAAACACGACTACTGTTACGTGACCGACGACCTCGACGTGGAGCGGATTCCGGACGTCTTCTCGTCGGACACCCACCTCGACACGCCGCTCTACGAGGCCGTCGAGGGTCACGACGGCGTGCGGGAGTACTTCGAGTACTTCGGGGAGCAGGAGTTCGAGGTCCGGGCGCACAACGTCGTCAACCCCGTCATCGACGTGGACGGCGACACCGCCTCCGGAAAGTGGTATTACATGGTCGTCTATGCGCTGCCGGGCGGGGACCTGCTGTTCGGGCACGGTGAGTACGACGACGAGTTCGTCCGCACCGGTGAGGGGTGGCGGGTCTCGTACTGCGTCGCGAAACGCCGCATCACCCGGCGCGTGAGCGCGGACGAGATGGTCTAGGTACGCGAGACGACACGTAGCGAAACCTTTTTTCGGTCGCTCGTGGGAGTGAGTGTCATGAGTTACCAGCACGGCGAGGTACTCCGGGTGAACCTCACCGATAAAACTGTCAATGGAGAGGAAATTCCGGAGGAGTACATCGAGAAGTTCGTCGGGTGCTGGGGCCTCGGACTCCGCATGCTGTTCGACGAGGTGCCGATGGGCATCTCGCCGACCGACCCCGAGAACCCGATGATATTCATGACGGGGCCGCTCACGGGCGTCCCACTCGTGCCCGCGGCGACGAACACCACAGTCTGCACGCTGAACGCGAACACGGGCTACACGGCGGGCCGCGCGCACACCCACGGCTGGTTCGGCCCCTACCTCAAGTTCGCGGGTTACGACGGACTCATCCTCGAAGGGAAAGCGGAGGAGCCGACGTACCTCTGGATAGACGGCGAGGAAGGGAACGTCGAACTCCGTGACGCCGGCGACATCTGGGGCGCGGACACCCACGAGACGGAGCAGCTGGTGAAGGACGAAGTCGGCGTGCCGGACGCGTCCGTCGCCGCCATCGGGCCGGCGGGCGAGAATCAGGTGTTCGGCGCGCTCATCGAGAACGACGAGAACCACCACGCCGCGCACTCCGGCGTCGGGAAGGTGATGGGGTCGAAGAACCTCAAAGCCATCGCGGTCTACGGCGAGGACGACATGGAACTCGCGGACGAGGAGGCGTTCAACGAGGTCGTCAAGGAGTGGCGCGGCGACCTGTTCAAGGACGACAACCCGAAGCCGACGGGCACGGCGGCGGCGGGCGTCCGCCTCGGCGGCCACCACCGCGAGTACGTCAAGCACTACACGGAAGACGGGATGCTCGTCACGAAGAACCTCTCCGAGAAGGGCGACTCCGACTTCGGCGAGGGGATGACCGACCAGACAGTCACTCCGAAACCGTGCTGGAAATGCCCGATCGCTTGCTCGTACAACGTCGAGGTCACTGACGGCCCCTACGAGGGGTACACGTCGACGCTGTCGGGCGGCGTCGAGGGCCTCGAAGCGGGCGGCACCATCATGGGAATCACGGAACCCGGCGCGGTGTTCCGGATGACCGACCACTACGACCGGTATGGATTGGAGGCGACGAGCATCGGGTGTTCGCTCGCGGTGGCGTTCGAGGCGTTCGACCGCGGGAAGATAGACGAAGAGGACACCGACGGCCTCACGCTGGAGTGGGGTGACGAGGACGCCGCGATGGAACTCTTAGAGATGACCGTCGCGAAGGAGGGTATCGGCGAGACGCTCGCGAAGGGGCCGAAGCGCGCGGCGCACCTCCTGGGAGTTCCGGACGCCGCGGTGCACGCGAAGGGCGCGCCCATCAATCTTCACGACTGGCGAAAACGCTGGGGGACGTTGTTAGGGCAAGTGCTCGGCGGCGGCGCGGGGTGGCCAGCGCCCGGGATGAGCCTCCGGGCGGAGCCCTCGATGGGGTACAACGAGACGGACGCACCCGTCGACCCCGAAGGCAAGCCGAAGACCGTGAAGGAGTCCGGGAACAAGAAGTTCTGGGACGACAGTACTGGAACGTGCTGGTTCAGCGTCTGGGGCGTCGAGGACATCCTTGACCGCACGCAGCGCGCCATCGCGGCCGCGACCGGCCGCTCGTTCGACGCGACGCCCACCGAAATCGGCGAACGCATCACGAACCTCGAGCGCGTGTTCAACGTCCAGCGCGGTCTCGAACCCGAGGACGACTACGGCGACGTCGGTCAGCGCCTCCTCGACCCGATTCCGGAGGGCGACGAGTTCTCGGGAACCGCGTTCGGTCCCTACATTCAGGGGCTCGTGGAGGAGTACTACGACGAGATGGACTGGGACGTGAGCAGCGGCCGCCCGTACAAGTCGACGCTGGAACGCCACGACATCGGCGAGTTCGCCGAGACCATCTGGTAGTCAGAAGGAGTCCGCTTTTTCCGGGTGCGCCGCGGCGGCGTCCGCGAACTGTTTTTCGGCTTCTCTCGAGACGACCGGGTCGTCGTCCTCGCGCGCCGCGGCGAGCGCCGCGATGGCGTCCTCGTTCCCAGTGGATACCGCGACGTCCCCGAGTGCGAGACAGCCGTATCGGCGGACGAACGGGTCGTCGTGGTCGAGGAGCGATGCGAGGTCCGCGAGCAAGTCCGCGTCCGGAGTGTCGGTCGCGACGGCTGCGAGCGCGGCGGCGATACTGTTCTGGACCTGTTGGTCGTCGTCCTCACGAACCACCGCGAGGAGTTCGTCCCAGTGCGGGCGCACGAGGTCTGGGTGCTCGTCAGCGAGCGGGACGAGCGCCCACGCGGCGTGTTCGCGGACGGCTGCTCGGCCCGCGCCAAGACAGTCGAGAAGTTCGTCACTCACTCGGTCTCCGTAAGCCGGTGCGACGGCGACGAGCGCGCGGCCGACGCCGCGGTAGCCGCTCGACGACGCGAGCGCGCCGACGAGCGCGGAGAGCGCGTCCGGGTGTTCGGCGAGCAGGTCGTGGGGCGTCGCGGCGAGCGCGTTCGCGGCGTGGCGCTGGACCTGTCCGTCGTCGGAGAGCAGTTCGAGGAACACGGGGAAGGCGTCGCGTGCGACCGCCGGGTCGCGTCGGGCGACGTTCGAAAGCGCCCACGCCGCGTTCCGGGAAACGGCGGACTGCTCTGCACCTACCAGAGCGCGGAGGGCGTCCGCGTGCGGCGCGACCGCCGCCGGCTGCTCCTCCGAGATGTATCCGAGCGCTCGCACCACGGCCACGCGCACCACGTCGTCGGAGAGTACGTCTGCAAGCGCGTCCGTCGCGGGGGCCACCTCTGCCGGGAATCGCTCGGCGAGCATTCCGACGACCTCGGCGGCGTCGGCGCGAGCGTCGGCGTCCGCCGGGCCGGAGAGGACGGCGACGAGCGGATCGAGGCCGCTTTCGCGGAGTTCGAGTGCGGGGTGGGCCGTTCGGAGGGAGTCGACGGCGTCCGCGAGCGCCTCCTCGAAGGACGGGTCGTTCGTGTCTGCGGTCACGGCGCGGGCTTCCGCGCCGACTGTCTTAGGTGTTTCCCGTCTCCCCCGGCGAACCGTGTTTCGCGAGTCGAGAATCCTCTTTCGCGCTCGGGGGACGCGAAACTTTATGAGCGTCTTCGGAGAACCCGGCGTATGGACCGACACGCGTTCAGAGTTAGCGTCGCGGCCGACTCCCGTGAGTACCTCGTGTACGACTCGCTGCCCGCGTGGGTCGCGGAGCAGGCGGCCCCCGACGGCGTGGAGAACGACGGCTTCGAGGAGACGGACGACGGATTCGCCGCAGTCTGGGAGTTCTCCGTAGAAGCGGACCGCGACGAACTCGTGGAGGGGATGACCTACCGATTGGAGAAGTACGCGCCGTGGTGGCGCGTCGAGTATCACGAATGCGATGGCAGCGGGCACGAGGACTGTGCGTGGACGGAGGTGGCGACGGAGTAGTATTCGCCGCTCGGACGAGTGGCGAGAAACGACCCGAGGGCAGTAGGCGGAGTCGAGTAACGCGATACCAGCTTTCTCCCGTCGCGAAAACGTGGCGGGTTCGGGGGTACGCTTTTGCCGGCGGCAATCGACTGTCCGGTATGCGATTCACCCCCACCGAAGGACAGGCGGCGACCCGGGACGAGGTCCGCGAATTCGCGGAAGCGCGTATCGAACCGGTCGCCGCGGAACTCGACCGGAACGAGGAGTCGCCCACGGATATTCTCGAAGCGCTCGGTGAGCGACGGATTACGGGATTGACGCTCTCCGAGGAGTACGGCGGGCGCGGCGAGGACCTGGTGTCGCTCGTGTTCGCGATAGAGGAGCTTTCGGCGGCGATGATGCCGGTCGCGAGTGCGCTCGCGCTCCACCTCGGCGTCGCGACGGTCGTGGAGCGATTCGGCTCCGAGGAGTTGCGCGAGGAGTTCCTGCCCGAGATGGCGCGCTACGAGACGGTGGGCGCGCTCGGGTACTCAGAGGAGAACGCCGGCAGCGACAAGTCGCGACTGGAGACCACGGCCCAGCGCGAGGGCGACGAGTGGATATTGAACGGTCACAAGCGCTGGGTGACGAACTTCGCCGACGCGGACTACGTGCTCACGTATGCGAAGACGGGCGGAGAGTCGCCCCGCGATACGACCGCGTTCCTGGTGCCGACGGACGAGTTCGAGGTGGAGCACGTCTGGGAGACGCTCGGCGCGCGACCCGTGAAGTCGCCCAAGGTCACCCTCAGCAACGTCTCGGTGCCGGATTCGCGACGCGTGGGCGAGGTGGGGGCGGCGCGCGTCGAGCGCGGACAGGTGAAGACCGGCGTGAACGTTCCCGCACGGGCGGTCGGATTAGCGCGCGCCGCGCTGGAGGACACGGTCGACTACGTCGAGGGCCGCGAGCAGTTCGGGAGCGCGCTCGGCGACAAACAGGGCGTGCGCTGGCGGATAGCGGAGATGGCCCAGGAGGTCGATGCAGCGCGTCTCCTGACGTTCCGCGCGGCGGACCTCGCAGACCGAAACGAGGCGTCCCCGCGGGCCGCGGCGGCGGCGAAGATTCACGCGACAGAGACGGCGGTTGAGGTGACGAACGACGCCCTCCAACTCCACGGCGGCATCGGGTACACGAGCGCGCGGGACGTCGAGCGCTACCTCCGTGACGCGAGGCTGTTGACCATCGCGGGCGGGCCGAACGAGATGCACCGGGACTCGCTCGCGGACGCGGTGTTCGGCGAGTAGTCGGTTCGGCGGTTACGCCGTTCGGTAGGTGCCGCGCGCGACGACGACCGTCTCGCCGTTCTCGTCTTCGACGATGACGTCCGCGACGCCGACGACGCTGCCGTGGCGGAGGACTTCGGCTTCTGCGGTGAGACCGGTCGTGGCGGCCGAGAGGTAGTCGATTCGCATGTCGATGGTGTACGCCGGTTGGGCTTCGTCGAAGTTCGACATCACGGCGGCCGCGCCGGCGTTGTCCGCGATGGCGAAACTCGCCGCGCCGTGGAGGACTTTCACGTCGCCGGTGTCGAACGTCAGGTCCTCGTCGAACGGGAGTTCGGCGGTCGCATGGCCGTCTTCTGCGCTCGTTATCTCCATGCCGAGCGTGTCGGTCATGGGCATCGCGTTGATGAACTCGGGTGGCGTGGTCACGGTCCGAAATCGCGCGAGGGACCGTCTTAGTTCTTCCTACGAATCCTCGAAGAACTCGGCGACCCGGCGCTGGGTTTCTGGTTCGTTGTACGCGGCGATGGCGTGGTGGAGCGCTTGCGCCATCGCTTCGTCCAGATTGAGGGGGCGCGCCGAGTGAATCTGGCGCTTCGCGAGGCCGTGGATGTACGTCGGTTTCTCCGCGAGCGAGTCTTCGAGGTCGGCGAGCGCGCCGTCGAACTCGTCGTCCGCGTGGAGTTCTTCGACGAGTCCTTCGTCGTACGCGCGCTGTGCGTCGATGGTTTCGCTCGTCATCACGAGGTACTTCGTGAGGCCTTCGCCGACGAATCCGGGGAGTTTCTGCGCACCGCCGAGGTCCATCGCGAGTCCCATACCGGATTCGGGGAGACCGAAGACCGCGTTCTCGGCGGCGATTCGGATGTCGCAGGAGAGCGCGAGTTCGAGGCCGCCGCCGAGGACGTGGCCTTCGAGCGCGGCGACGACGGGCGCGTCCAACTCCTCGATGGCGCGCAGGGCGTCGTGAACGGGTTCGAGGAGGTCGCGGACGTCGAGCGGTTTCATCTCTCCCCACTCGGGGACGTCAGCCATGTCGACACCCGAGGAGAACGTCCCGCCAGCGCCGCGGACTGTCACGACCGACGGCGGGTCGTCCGCCAGTTCACGGAAGGCGTCCCCGATGGCGACGAAGGTCTCGCCAGTGAGGGCGTTCGACTTTTCTGGCCTATCTATGGTGACGGTGACGCGGTCGGCGTCGCGCGATACTGTGAGGTCTGATTCCATACCGGCCGTTCGGGGACCGGGTATTTCTTCGTTTTCCTACGGGTTCGCGCAGGTGTTCGTGAGGTCGCCGATACCCTCGACGCCGACGGTCACCTCGTCGCCGTCTTCGAGGTAGATGGGAGGTTCGCGGAACGCGCCGACGCCGGGCGGCGTGCCGGTGAGGATGAGGTCGCCGGGCTTGAGGGTGAACGCCTGACTGCAGAAGGCGACGAGGTCGTAGGTATCAAAGACCATGTGCTGGGTATTCGAGTCCTGGAGGCGTTCGCCGTTGACGTCCGTGTAGATGTCGAGGTCGTGGGGGTCGCCGAGTTCGTCCTCGGTGACGAGGTCGGGGCCGAGCGGGCAGAACGTGTCGAGGGTCTTCCCGCGCACCCACTGGTCGTCCGCGAACTGGAGGTCGCGCGCGGACACGTCGTTCGCGACGGTGTAGCCGGCGACGTGTTCTTTCGCCTCGTCGCGGTCGATGCGGCGGGCGGTCTTCCCGACGACCGCCGCGAGTTCCGCCTCGAAGTCCACCTCGTTCGTGAGTTCGGTGTCCCATCGAATCTCGGTCTCGGGTCCGGTGATGGCGGACGGGAACTTCGAGAACAGCACTGGCGAGTCCGGAGTGTCCTCGTCGCTCTCCTCGGCGTGTTCGACGTAGTTCAAGCCGACGCAGACGATCTTCTCCGGTCCGGTGACGGGCGCGTCGAGTTCGACGTCGGCGGCGTCGTGGACGGCCGGCCCGTCCCCGACTTCCGCGACGACCTCCTCGACCTTCTCCCGCCACCTGGGGTCGGAGAGCAGGTCGACCATCGAATTGGGCAGCGGGGTCCCGACCGCGTCGCCCGCGGCCTCCAAATCTACCACCGAACCGTTCCTGCGAGCGCCCACGCGGGACGCCCCGTCCGCCGTGAACTGAACGAGTCGCATACTGCACTCCTCACCCAGCGCGGACTTAAACGTACGCCTCCCCGCAGTCGAGCACGGATTCGGCCCATCGACCAACCACCGTGGGGTGGGAAATCGAAAGGGGTTCTCGTGAGTCCGCAGGACGAAGGAGAGCAAGCGAGACGCGGAGCGTCTCGCCCTGGCGACCGCTCGCGTTCGCTCGGGAACCCCTATCACGAACGGAGTGAGTGATATGTTCCCGAGCGGGCGCGAGCGGGAGCGGGCTTTCGGAGGACTCGTCGTCGTAATCCACTCCGTCGATCGAGAGAACCCCGAGTACTAGTACGGGAGGTACTCGCGGCCGAATATTTCGCGTGCGACGACGAGTTTCTGGACTTGTGGGGTGCCGTCGCCGATTTGGAGGCCGATGGTGTCGCGGAGGCGTTTTTCGATGCCGAAGTCGGTGGAGTAGCCGTAGTGGCCGTGGAGGACGAGGCATTCTCGAATAGTTTCGACGGCGAGTTCGGGCGCGTACCACTTCACCATCGCGGCGTCTTTCGTGCGGTCTATTCCTTCGTCGGCTTTCCAGAGGGCTTCGTAGGCTTTCAGGCGGACGCTGTCGAGTTTTGTCTGGAGTTCCGCTATCTGGAACTGCGGGCCTTCGTAGCCCGCGAGGGGTTTGCCGAACGCCTCTCGCTCTTTGAGGTAGTCGATGGTCTCGTCGAGAGTCTGTTGGGCCGCGCCGATGCAGTAGAGGCCGATCCAGGCGCGGGAGGTGTCGAAGGTCTCCATGGCGGCGCGGAAGCCGTCGCGCTCGGAGACGGCGGCCCACTCGGGGGCGCGGGCGTCGTCCAGATAGATTTGGCCCCAGCCGCTGACCTCGCAGCCCATCGCGGGATATGGCTGGGTTTCGACGCCGGGTTGGTCCATCGGGAGGAGGTACGCGCCGATGTCGTCGGTGCCGTCGCGGCGCGCGAACAGGAGGCAGTAGTCCGCGAGCGTCGCGCCGGTGATGGCCGTTTTCTCGCCGCTGAACACCCACTCGTCGCCCTCCTTTCGAGCGACGGTTTCGACGGCCGCGGCGTCGCTCCCGTGGTCGGGTTCGGTGAGCGCGAACGCGATGTGGGCGTCACCCCGTGCGACTTCCGCGGCGACCTCGCGGTGTCGGTCGTCGCCGTTCGCGAGAATCTTCGCGGAGATGTTCTCCGCGAGCACGAGCGTCGCCAGTCCGACGTCGCCGCGTCCGAGTTGCTCGTACGCCACGCCCGCGGTGAGCGCGCCGACGCCCTGTCCGTCGAGTTCCTCGGGGAGTTCCAGTCCCGTCATTCCGAGGTCCGCGAGCAGGTCGTAGACGTCGTCGGGGAAGTTCTCGTCGCTCCAGTCCGCGTTCTCGCCGACGATGCGGTCCTCCACGACGTCGCCGAGTTCCGATTTGAACGCTTCCTGCACGGGAGAGAGTGCGAAGTCCATGCCCGTGGGTTCCGAGAAGACCGACAAGAGCGTTGTCCTTCCGTCGAACACGTTATGGGACCGCCGCGTGAAGACGGGGTATGACGCCGAACGAGGAATTTCTGGCGGACCACGACCACTTGCAGGACCTCGGAATCAGCCTCGAAGACGAACGGGAGGGGTTCGTTCGCCTCCGACTGCCGTACGACGAGTCCCTCGGGAACCCGGGGACCGGAGTCATGCAGGGCGGCGTGGTCGCGACGCTCATCGACCACGCGGGCGGCGCGGTGTTGCGGACCACGCTCGACGACCCGTTCGGGACGCCGCACGCGTCGACCGAGTTGAACGTGAGTTTCGTCCAACCCGCGGACCGCGACCTCGTCGCGGAGGGTGAAGCTATCCGCATCGGCGGGTCGACCGCCGTGGTAGAGGTCGAGGTGTTCGCGGAGGGCGACGGGGGCGAGGACGAGGAATCTCGTGAAACCATCGCGGTGGGGCGGGTGTCGCTCCACCTCTCGCGGTGAGCGGTCCACGCCCGCAGTCCCCGTAGTGCGCGGCGTGAGTGCGACGAGCGCCGGGTTTTATTCTCACAGCGGCCTACATGTTTAGATATGGCGACCGAAATCGCGGCGGACGTGTACGACGTGACGACGCGGCGGGACGACACGGGGCGGCGCTATCGGGCGTTCGTGGTGGACGGCGACCGGCCGACGCTGTTCGACGCGGGCCACCCCGGAACTGCGGACACACTGGTGTCCGAACTCGATGAACTGGGCGTTGAACCGGAGCGACTGGTGGTGACGCACGGCGACGCCGACCACGTGGGCGGCGTCGACCGTATCGTGGAGCGCTACGACGTGGAGTTGTTCGCGCCAGAGGGGGAGGATACGATGACCGACCGGACGGCGGGGACGGTCGTGGAAGACGGCGACCGCATCGGGTCGTTCACGGCGGTGCACACGCCCGGCCACACCGCGGGCCACACGGCCTACGTGGACGAAGACCGAGGCGTCGCGGTGCTCGGAGACGCCGTGTTCGGGTCGGACCTCCGCGGGCTGCCCGCGGGCCACTTCGTCCTACCGCCCGCAGTGTACTCCGAGGACGTGACGCTCGCGGACGAGTCGCTCGAACGACTGCTCGACTACGAGTTCGACGTGGGCCTCGTCTACCACGGGTCGTCCGTGACCGGGGACGCGTCGGACAAGCTCCGCCGGTTCGTCGATTTCCCGGGGCGTCCCTGACGAGAATATCGGACGGTCAACACGACTCGCGACGCGGGCCCGTACGTAACAACTGTACCCCTGTTACGCTCTCGAACGAGCACCACATCGTGTCCGAAACTGCCGGATGTTCGTTCGGCAGAACGGGATACAAACGAACGAGGTTACCCAGAATCGCCGCGGGCGCGGGAAGAATGCGGAGGCCCGTCGACAGGCACCGTATGTGTCCGGTAGTATCGGACGATTTAAGCGAGTGGCAGCGGTAGGCCAAGTATGGACGACGCGCCACCGCTCGGAACTGTCGCACGGACGTTCGAGGTCGTCGACGCCCTGCAGGGGTCAGAGGGTGCGACACCCGCCGAGCTCGCAGAGGAACTGGATATTCCGCGAAGCACCGCGCACGACTACCTCCGCTCGCTGGAGTGGACCGGGTTCGTCGTCGGTGAGAACGGACGCTACCGGACGAGTTTCGCGTTCCTCTCCGTTGGTGGGAGGCGACGCAACCAGAACCGGTTCTATCGGGCGGCCGAACCCGAGACGGAACGCCTCGCGGAGGAGACGGGCGAACTCCCTAGCATCGCAGTCGAGGAAAACGGCGAGTGCGTCATCCTCCACACCCGGAAGGGCGAGCAGTCGCTCGACCTCGGGATGTACCCCGGTCTCCGAACCCCGATTCACTCGCACGCCACCGGGAAGGCGCTGCTCGCCCACCTCGGCGACGACCGTATCGAGGAACTGCTCGCGGGCGACCTCGAACAGCGCACGGAACACACGGTCACCGACCCCGACGTCCTGCGCGAGGAACTCGCCGAGGTCCGCGAACGCGGGTACGCCGCCGACTGGGACCAGCAGGTCGTCGGAATGGGCACCATCGCCGTTCCGATCATCGTCGAGGGCGACCTCGTGGGCGCGGTGTCGCTCTCGGGTCCGACGGGGCGCGTGAGCGACGACGACTACAGAGACGAGTTACTGAAGAAACTCCGGGAAGCCGCGAACACGATAACCGTGAGTTACCAGTACGGCCGCTAGAGGTTTCCTTCGAAGAGGCGCGCGCCGCAGTCCGCACAGTCGACTATCATCACGTTCTTCACCGCACAGCAGGTCTCGACGGTCTCCTCGCCGAGTTCCGTGCGCCCGCCGCAACTCGGACACCGCTCGACGAAGAGGCGGAGCGTCCCCGCGACTTCCGCGCGGTGGTGACCGTCGAGCGTCTCCCAGTCGTCGTAGGCCTCGGAGAGCACGACGCCACCGCCGACGTCGGCGAGGAGCGCCCCCGTCGACGGCCAGACGCCGACGAACTCGCCGTTGACCTCGACCCGAATCGTGTCGCTCTCCGTCTCCGTCACCGCGAGGTCGCCGTCGTCCACGTCGAGGAGCGCGAACACCGCCTCGTAGGTGTCCGTGTCCACGGCGTCGATGGCGTCCCGCCACGCCTCGCGGAAGTCGTCGGTCAACGTGACGTCGTCGCCGTCGGGCGTCAGTTCCAGCGCGCCCGCCTCGGAGAGGACGGCCTGCGCGTCGACGGGTTCGCGGACGCGCTGGGTCGCGGCTTTGGGTCCGCCGTCGGTCACCGGTTCGGGCGCTTTGCCGAACGCGCGGAGCGCCGACTCGGGCATGTAGCGCTTCGTGAGCGTCGGCGTCCCCGGGACGAGATAGCCGCGAAGGGCTATGGTAGCGGCGGAGAGCGCGAACGACGCCGAGCCGACAGCGGCGGCGAGCGCCAGTCCGACGACTGGTGAGGCGGCGACGGTGAGAACGACTGATGCGACGACGGCGATGGCGACGTTCACGATGGTACAGGGGAGACACCGGTTCTCCCCGGTGTACGCGGGTTGTCGGAGCCGCGAAACGGTCGTCTCGAATCTACTCATAGGGAGAAAAGGGTGAGACTGACGTAAAAAGCTTCACCCGAGGTGTGCGGCGAACGTTTAATACCGTGCCTTCGGTAGCAGGCGGTGATGCACGAGCAGATAGACTTCAGCGGCGACGCTGTCGTCGTCACCGGGTCAGCGTCAGGTATCGGCCGCGGCGTCGCGGAGGAGTTCGCGGACGAAGGTGCGAACGTCGTCATCGCGGACATCGACGAAGAACGCGGCGAGGACGTCGCCGCGGAAATCGGAGAGGAGTACGACGGGGACGCAACGTTCCAGTTCACGGACGTGAGCGACCACGGTTCCTGCGTCGAAACCGTCGAGAACACCGTCTCCGAGTACGGGAGTCTCGACGTGCTGGTGAACGTCGCGGCAGGCGGCCTGCAGAGCGCGAAAGATTTGAATCAGCCGTTCATCGAGGAGACGCCGGAGAACTGGGAGCCGCACTTCCAGGTCACGCTCAGGGGGCCGATGAACATGACGCACGCCGCGATACCTGAGATGCGCGAGCAGGGCGGCGGGTCGGTCATCAACTTCGCGTCCGATTCGTATCAGGGTCAGGACCCGAACCTCGCGGCGTACGCGACGGCCAAAGCGGGCGTCGTGGCGTTCACGAAGACGATTGCAAAGGAACTCGGTCAGTACGGGATTCGCGTGAACGCCGTCTCGCCGTCGACGACGTGGACGCCGTCGACGCAGGAGTGGCTGGACGAGTACGGCGAGAAGGTGGCGGAGAACTATCCGCTCGGCCGGCTCGGGTATCCCGAGGACCACGCGAACGCGACGGTGTTCCTCGCGAGCGACGCCGCGGACTGGATTACCGGACAGGTGTTGAGCGTGAACGGCGGGTTCATATGAGCGTCGGACTCGACGGCGAACACGAAGTCCTCAGGGACGAAGTCCGCGAGTTCTTCGAGGCGGAGGTTCGACCGGTCGTATCGGAGTACGTGGAATCCGGCGACTTCCCCTACGAACCACTCGAGAAGATTTCGAACGCGGGCTACCACGGCGGCCCCTATCCCGAGGAGTACGGGGGGAGCGGGTGGGATTTCCGCGGGATGGCGGTCGTGCAGGAGGAACTCTCCCGAATCTGGAAGTATCTCGCGGGCGAGATGAACGTCTCGTGGTCGCTCGTCGGGAACCCCATCTACGAGCACGGCGAGGAGTGGCAACGAGAGGAATGGCTCACGCCGATTCTCTCGGGCGAGTGGATCGGCGCGCTCTCGATGACGGAACCGGACGCGGGAAGCGACGTGACGCGGGCCAGCACGACCGCCGAACGCGACGGCGACGAGTTCGTCATCAATGGCCACAAGCACTGGACGTCGCAGGGCGAGGTCGCGGACTTCCTGCTCGTGCTCGCGCGGACGGGCGACGGGAGTCACGACCTCAGCCTCGTCGGCGTGGAGATGGACGAACCCGGTGAGAAAGAGGGCGTGGAGTTCGTGCGGGACATCCCGAGCATGGCTGGCGACTACGGCGTGGAGAGCGAAATCAAGTTCCACGACGTCCGCGTCCCAGCGGAGAACGTCGTCGGCGAGGTCGACGCTGGCTTCAAGTACGTGATGCAGGGCCTCGACATCGGCCGTATCGGCACGGCCGCACAAGGCGTCGGCATCGCACAGGGCGCGTACGAAGCCGCAACAGAGTACGCGGGAGACCGAGAGCAGTTCAGCCAGCCAATCAAGGACTTCCAGGGCGTCGGTTTCAAAATCGCGGACATGTGCATGGACGTCGACGCCGCGCGCCTCCTGACGTATCAGGCGGCCGCGACCGCCGACGCCGGTGAACGCGCGAGCCTCGAAGCCGCGAAAGCGAAGACGTACGCGACGGACGTCGCGATGGACGTCTCCACCGAAGCCGTGCAAGTCCACGGCGGTGTCGGCTACTCCACCGACTACCCGGTCGAACGATTCATGCGCGAGGCGAAAGGCACCCAGATTTACGAGGGGACGAACGAGGTCAATCGGCAAGTCATCCTCAACCACCTCTACGACTAGCTTCTATACCTGAATCGCTGTTTCTTCCCGGTTTCCGTGCGTTCGAGTTCGTCCACGAACACCCACTCGCGGGGTCGTTTGTAGGACGCGAGTGACGCCTCCTCCGTCGCGAACGCCGCGAGTTCGTCCCCGGAGAGGTCGGCGTCGGCGGCGACGAACGCTTTCACGCGTTCGCCCCACTCGTCGTCCGGTTCGCCGACGACGATGGCGCCTCGCACGTCGGGGTGGCGTTCGAGCGCGTCCTCCACCTCGACGGGGGAGACGAGTTCGCCGCCGGAGAGTATCATGTCGTCCATCCTGCCGGTGATGGTGAGGTAGCCATCAGTGTCCTTGACGCCGATATCCTTCGTGTAGTACCAGCCGTCGGTGAACGCGCGCTTCGTCGCCTCCATGTTCCCGTAGTAGCCGTCGAAGACGGTCGGCCCCTTCACCACGACCTGCCCCGGTTTCCCGGTGGGAACGGTGTCGTCGGGTGACGCGCGGTGGCCCGCCTCTGCGTCGATGACGCGGACGCGCTTGTCGATGTTCGGTCGTCCGACCGTGCCCGCGTGCTCGGGCAGGTCCTCGGGCCGCAACACGGTGTCCGTGAGCGTCTCGGTGGTGCCGTAGTTGTTGTAGACGTTCGGGGTGAGCGTCTCGATGAACAGTTCCGCGTTCTTCTGTGAGAGCGGCGACCCCATATTTATCCAACACTCGACGCTGGAGAGGTCGCGCTCCGCCGCGCCTGGGGTGTCGGCGATGCGTTTCGTGAGCGTCGGGACGCTGGCGATGTGCGTCACCCCGTAGGTCTCGATGGCGTCGAGGGCGGGTTCGGGGTCGAAGTCGTCCTGCACGAGCAGCGTCCCGCCGCCGGTCACCGTCGGGTGGACGGTGTTGTCGATGCCGCCCGCGTGGAACCACGGCGACAACTGGAGCGCGACGCTGTCTTGGGAGAGCCCCATCATCGCCACCATCTCCATCGCCCGCCGGTCCGCGGTCTCGCGAGTGTAGGTAACGCCCTTCGGGTTCCCGGTAGTGCCCGACGTGTAGAGGATATACGCCGTCTCACCGCCCGACGAGGGGAGGTCCGGCGGTCGACGGTTCGACGCCGCATCGACGATATCCCAGTAGTCTGCTGCCGCACTGGTCTCCTCGGTGGCCACGAGGTCGGGGTCACGTATCGCGTCCGCAGCGGCGTTCTCCACGATATCGGCCAGCCCGGCGTCGTACACGACTACTTGTGGATTCACGTCGTCCAGGATATAGCGGACGTCCGCTGACGTGAGCATGTAGTTGACAGGGACGGGGACCGCGCCTACTTTGTAGCAGCCGTAGATGGAGAGCGGGAACTCGCGAGTGTTGTGGAGGAAGAAGAGAACGCGGTCACCCGACCGCACCCCGCGCTCGCGGAGCGCGTTCCCGAACTGATTCGCGCGCTCGTCGAACTCGCGCCACGTGAGCGCCTCACCCTCTCCGACGATTGCGAGGGCGCGGCGTCCGCCCCGCCAGTCGGCGTTCCGCTCCAGGTACTCCCTGTGCGACGGCATATCGAGTTGTGCGCGGCCCACCACCATAAGTACGTTCCACGTTCACACACCGCACGAATTCGTTCGGGTCTTAGCGCTCCGGCCAGTCGGGTTCGCGACCTTCGAGGAGAGCGTCGACGCCTTCGGGATGGTCGGGGTCCTCGCGCACGCTCTCGACGGCGACGCGTTCGATGTGCTTGCGCCCGCTCGCGGGCGACATCTCCAGGCTGTCGTAGAGCGCCTCTTTCAGTTTCTTCATGATGCGCGGCGGCTTCGACTTCAGTTCGGCCACCACCGACTCGACTTCGTCGTCCAGGTCGTCAGCGGGGACGGTCCGCGTGATGAGGCCCATCTCCGCAGCGCGCTCCGCGCCGATGTGTTCTCCGAGCATCATTATCTCGATAGTCTTTCGGAGGCCGACCGTTCGGTGGAGGAGAGGAGGCGAGAAGTGGTTGACGAGGCCGAGGTCGATTTCGGGCTGGCCGAACACGGCGTCCTCGCTCGCTATCACCACATCCGTGTGGAGAACCAAATCGAACCCGCCGCCGAGCGCGTAGCCGTCGACTTTCGCGACCGTGGGTTTGCCGAGCGAGTGCAGGAGGTCGAACAACTCCTCCCAGCTCTCCGTGAAGGGCGTGAGCTGGTAGTTCTTCGAGACGACTTCGCCGAGGTCGCCGCCCGCGCTGAACGCGTCGCCCGTGCTCTCGAACACGACGACTCGCACATCGTCGTCGTCCCGGTACGTTTCGAGACGGTCGATGATTTCCATCTTCGTCGGGAGGTCGATAGCGTTCAGTTTGTCCGGCCTATCGATCGTAACGGTAGCTACACTGTCCGCTACGGTAAACGAGGCGTTCACCATACGTCTCTCACCGGGGTCGGCGTAATAACCGTTTCTCCCGAACCGATACACAGATACTCCCCGGTGTGAAAGTCGGTACCATGGTCGTGTCCGTCGACGCCGAGTACGACGCAGTTCGCAGAACCGCCAAGGAGTTCGCGGAGAACGAACTCGAACCCATTTATCGAGAGTACAACGAACGGGGCGAGTTCCCCTACGACATCCTCCCCGAGATGGCCGACGTCGGTTTGCGCGGTATCATGGTTCCCGTCGAGTACGGCGGCGTCGGGATGGACATGCTCCATCACGCCATCGCGATGGAGGAAGTCTCCGCGGTCTGGCCCTCGGCGGGCATCAAGATGGACGAGGGCTTGATGCGCTACCTCCGGATGCACGGCACTGATGAGCAGAAAGAACGCTGGCTCCCCGGGCTCTGCTCCGGCGAGTACGTCGACGCTATCGCGCTCTCGGAACCCGACCACGGCAGCGACTTCGCCGGCATCGAGACGAGCGCGGAGCAGGTGGAGGACGGTTACGTCCTGAACGGGTCGAAGACGTGGGTGACGAACGCCGGACACGCGGACGTCGTCGCCGTCACCGCGAAGACCGACCCCGCGGAGACACACCGCGGAATCAGCATCTTCCTCGTGGAACCCAAGAACATGGACGGCTGCACGGTCGAACCCGGTATCGACATGATGGGATTCGACGCGTCGAACTCGCACGAAGTCCTCTTAGACGACTGTTTCGTCCCCGACGAGAACCTGCTGGGCGAGGAGAATCGGGGGTTCTACCACACGATGGAGATGCTCGGTGAGAACCGGGTTTCCGTCGCCGCTCGCGCGCTCGGCGTCGCAGAAGGCGCGTACCGTCACGCGAAGAAGTACGTCGGCGAACGCGACCAGTTCGGACAGAAGATCAAGGAGTTCCAGGCGATTCGGCACAAGATAGCGGACATGGCGGTCTCCGTCGAGAACTCGCGGCACCTCGTCTACAACGCCGCCCAGCGGTGCGTCGACGGCGAGTCGTTCGACACGGAGGCGTCGATGGCGAAACTCTATGCCTCGCAGGCCGCCCACGACGTGGCGAGCGAGGCCGTGCAGGTCCACGGCGGCTACGGCTACACGAAGGAGTTCCCGGTCCAGATGCTGTTCCGGGACGCGAAAGGCATCGAAATCTACGAGGGGACCTCGGAGATTCAGAAGAACATCATCGCGAACGACGTCCTCGACTGATGCATCCGAAACTCCAGATGACCGACGACGAGCGCGACGCCGTCCTCGCGCGGAACAAGACCGTGCGCGTCGCGACCAACGGGAGCGCATTTCCGCACAACGTCCCCGTCGGGTATCGCTGGGTGGACGCGAAACTGTTCTTCCCGTCCGACGAGCGCTCGCAGAAGATAGCCAACATCGAACGCGACGACCGCGTCTGCTGTATCGTGGACGAAGGGACCGCGGGCGACGAGTACGATAGCCACCGGGGCGTGATGATTCAGGGTCGCGCGTCCGTCTACGACGAGGACGAACACCCGACCGTGAAACACGACGCCCTCCTCGAGTACCTCTTCGACGGCGACGTACAGGACGCAGAACGCTACGAACGCGTCGACCGCGTGGTCGTGGAAGTCGACCCCGAGAACGTCGTAACGTGGGACTTCAGCAAGGTATGACCGAGAGACCGAACCGCCCCGGCATCGACGAGTTCGCACGGGAAACGGTGAGCGAGCACGCAGAAAAAGTCGCGTTCACGGAAACGACGCCCGACCCGGCTATCCGGCCAGCGGGCAAGAACGTGGACGAACTGACGTTCGGCGAACTGGACGACGCGGCGAACCGGGTCGCGAACAAACTGCGAGGACTCGGGTACGGGACGGGCGATGCGCTCTCCGTCCAGGTACCGAACTGGTGTGAGTTCCCGATACTCCACCTCGGCGCGGTGCGCGCGGGACTGACGACGCTCCCGATTCTCCCCGAACACCGCGCGAGCGAGGTCGGGTTCATGATGGACCTCTGCGAGAGCGATCTGCTCGTAATTCCGAGCGAATTCAGAGGATTCGACTACGTCGAGATGGTCGAATCCCTCGTCTCGGACGGAGCTATCGACCCCGAGCACGTCGTCGTTATCGGCGACTTCGAGGCGGACGACGACCGCTTTCACTCGTGGGGCTGGCTAACCGACGCTTCTGCGGACACGGTGGTGTCCCCGATGGGGCCGGACGACCTCGCACAGATCCTCTTCACGTCGGGCACTACCGGTGAACCGAAGGGCGTCCGCCAGACCCAGTTCATCGGAATGTCACACGTCCTCCCGCCGAACGACGAGGTGTACGGCGTCGAGTCCGACGACGTGATTTTCGCGGCGACGCCGGTCGCGCACAACGCAGGGTACCACTACTGCATGCGCCTCGCCATCGTCACGGGCGCGCGCTGCGTGCTGTTCGACAAGTGGAGGCCGAGCGCGGCCGTGGAGACGCTCGCCGACGAGGCGTGTTCGTTCAGCATCGGCGCGACGACGTTCCTCGCGGACGTCGTGCGCGCGAACGAGGACGAGGACGCCGGATACGACCTCCCCGCACTGGAGACGTTCGTCCTCAGCGGCTCTTCGATTCCGCGCGCGGTCGTGGAGGACGCCTACGGAACCTTCGCGAACGTGACCGCCGTCGCCGCGTGGGGACAGACCGAGAACGGCGTCGTCACCGCCACGAGACGGGGCGACCCCATCGAGCGCGTCGTCACCACGGACGGCAAAGCCATCTCGCACTGCGAGGTCGAAGTCCGCGACGGCTACGACGGGGAGCGACTCGTTGGCGAGGTCGGAAACCTCGTGATGCGCGGCGACTCACTGCTCGACGGCTACCACCGTCGACCCGAGATAACGGAAGACAGCTTCACGGCGGATGTTCCCGGGAGCGACGCGACCGGGAGTACGGGAGACGCGTCTCCCGGAAGGTGGTTCGAGACCGGCGACCTCGCGGTGATGGATTCTGACGGGTATATCTCCATCGAGGGCCGGGAGAAGGACATCATCATCCGCGGCGGCGAGAACATCTCCGCCGCCGAGATAGAGGAACACCTCGTTGAGCATCCCGCGATTCGGGAGGTCGCGCTCGTCGCGATGCCCGACGACCGCCTGCAGGAGCGCCCGTGCGCCTACGTCCAGCTCGCCGAGGGAGCGGACGCGGACGACGTGACGGTCGCCGCCCTCCACGAGTTCCTCGAAGACCGCGGCGTGCAAGCGCACAAACACCCCGAGCGCGTCGAAATTGTCGAGGAATTTCCGCGCACGTCCACCGGGAAAGTCCAGAAGTTCCACCTCCGCGAGGACGTCGCGGAGAAACTCGACAGGGACCCCGTTTAAGGGGTGTCGGGGGAATCTCGGTGTATGTACGAGTTCGACTGGAAGGTGCGCGCCGCGGACACTGATTTCTCGGGCCGGGTGTACACGCCCGCGGTCCTCGACTACACGGTGCGCGCGATCAACCAGTTCATGGAGGACGGCGGTCACTCCGCCTACCAGTTACAGGACCACGAGGGAATCGTCTACCCCGTCCGCGCCGCAGAGGTCGAGTACCTCGCACCGATGGCGACGGGCGACGAGACGACGATAGCCCTCACGCACGAGACCGGCGAGACGTCCGTCAGGTTCGACGCGACGGGTCGCCGGGACGGCGAGGACGTGTTCCGCGCGACGCTGACGGTCGTGTTCGTGGACACGGAGACGGGCGACGCGGTGTCGATACCGGACCACGTGCGGGAGTACCTCGGTCAGTAGGACCGCGGGAGACCGAGGACGTTCTCGCCGATGTAGTTCAACGCGAGCTGTTGGGTGATGGGGACCAACCGGGTGAGGCGGGCTTCGCGGAAGTAGCGTTCCACGTCGTACTCGCGCGCGACGCCGAATCCGCCGTGAGTCTGCACCGCGGCGTCCGCCGCGTCGAACGCCGCCTCCGCGGCGAGATACTTCGACATGTTCGCCCGCGCCCCCACGTTCTTCGCGTCCCCGTCGGCAGCGCTCGCCGCAGAATACACCATCCCCTTCGCCGCCTGCACACGCGCATGCGCCGCCGCCAACGGGTGTTGAATCGCCTGATTCGACCCGATTTGGCGCCCGAACACCTCCCGCTCGTTCGCATACGACACGCCGGCCTCGATAGCCGCCTCACCCAATCCGATGCACTCGGCGGCGATGACGAGGCGTTCCTCGTTCAAGCCATCCAACATCTGGTAGAACCCCTCGCCCTCGACGCCGATGACGTTCTCTTCTGGGAGGTGGAGGTCTTCGATGAACACCTCGAAGGAGTGGACGAAGTTGCTCGCGGTCTTGTCAATCTGCTCTATCTGGACAGCCCCCTGGTCGTACGCGTCTTCGAGGTCGACGAGGAACATCGTGAGGCCACGAGTACGCTTCTCAACCTCCTCTCTGGGGGTGGTTCGGGCCATGAGGACGAGGTAGTCGCTCTGGTCGACCCGCGACGTCCAGATCTTCTGCCCGTTCACCACGTACTCGTCGCCCGATTTTTCGGCGCGCGTTTCGATGGACGTGGAGTCCGACCCCGCGTTCGGTTCGGTGAGACCGAACGCCTGAATGCTTGTATCGCCGCGCGCGACCGCGGGCAGCAGTTCCTCTTTCATCTCGTCGCTCCCGTAGGTGACGAGCGGGACGGAGTTGTAGATGGCGCCGTGGACGGCCTGCGCCGCGCTGAAGCCGCCCCCGGACGCGGCGATCTCCACCATCATCACCACGACTTCTTCCGTACTCATCCCCGCGCCGCCGTACTCCTCGGGGAGGAGCGCGCCGAACCACCCGCCGTCTGCGAGTTGGTCGACGAACTCACGTGGGTATTCGCCCGCGGCGTCCTTCTCGCGCCAGTAGTCGGCGTCGAAATCAGAACAGATGTCGCGAATGGACTCACGGACGAGTCGCTGCTGGTCCGTCAGTTCGACCGTGTCCCTGTCGATAGCCATTGATACCCTTCTCTGTCCCCGCGAAGAGCATAAACCTACGGTCAGTCGAGGGTTTCGATGAGTTCGATGCCGTAGCCGTCCGGGTCGTCGAGGAACGCGATGCGGAGTCCGAGGTCCGAGACGGTTTCGGGTTCACCGGTCACGTGAGAGGCGTCCACTCTGTCGACCGCGGCGTCGACGTCGTCCACGGCGAGCGCAACGTGGTCGAAGTCACCGGAGTCGACGGGTCCGTCCGCGGGTTTGAACTGGAGCGACGCCTCCCCGACTGTCTCCGCGTCCGCTGGGCCGACGAAGTGGCTCGACGGGCCGTCGTCGCTCTCGATGACGTGCACGAGTTCGTAGCCGACGAGCGTGCGATAGAAGTCGATACTGGCGTCGACGTCAGAGACGAACAGCGAAGTGTGTAGGAGCATCACCGGACGTGGGCGCGCGACCTACAAAAACCCGCGCACTCAGGGCGTGAGCGCGGCCACCGCGTCTTCGTGACTGTCGAGCGAGAGAAGCGCATCGGCGAGCGACCCAGCGACATCGGTGGAGACCGTGCGTTCCGCACACTCTCGGAACTTCTCGCGGAGTTCGGCTTCCGAGAGCGGGTCGTCGTGCGTCCCAGGCGGGTTCTCCTGCCGGCGTTCGAACTCGCTGTCCGCCGTCTCGATTCGGACGATGGCTTCGTGCGAGTCGTAGTCCAGAGCGTCGTCGACCGTGAAGTCGACGCGCTCGCGAACGAACTGGACGTCCGGGTCGGATATAGCCGCCTCCTCGAACGCACCGAGGCCGACACGTTCGCGCGCGGCCGCCGAGGCGACCGTGTACTCCATCGAGAACTTCCCCTCCAATCCCGTTTCGGGGTCGGCGTGATGGAGCGCGTCGGCCGCACCCTGCGATGCACGCACCGAAATTCGCTCGATTTCGCGAGGGGCGACGTCGTTGTCGCGACACAGCGCCGCCGTCGCGGCGATCGGACTGTGCGTGAAATAACAGCACGGATAGTACTTGACGTGAATACCCGACTCCGCGAGCGCCCACTCGTCCGGGTCGAAGTCGAAGTCGCCGCGGACGGCGGGCCCGTAACGGTCCCAGAACCCGCGGTCGCCGCTTACGGCCTGCGAATCGGCGGTGAAACCGCGTGCGGCGAGTCGGGCGGCGGTGACGCCCGACCGCGAGCAGAGGCCCGCGTGCAGCGGCTTCGTCATCGACCCGAAGTTCCGTTTCAACCCGGCGGGCGTGGACGCCGCGACGTTCAGCGCGTGTTCCGTTTCTCCGGCGTCGAGGTCGAGGAGGGACGCCGCGGCCGCTGTCGCACCGAACGCGCCGAACGTCGCGGTCGCGTGCCAGCCCGCTTCGTAGTGGTCGGGACTGATGGGGCCGGCGAGCGCGCACTCCACCTCGAATCCCGCCGCGTACGCCGTCAGAAGGTCCGCGCCGCTGGCATCCGTCTCAGGCCCCAGCGCGAAAATCGTCGGTACGAGGGTGACGCTCGGATGACCGTCCATCGCCCACGAGAGGTCGTCGTAATCGAGCGCGTGGCTCGCGGTTCCGACGCGAAGCGCGCGTTCCGCCGCAGGCCCCGTCTCGAACCCGAGCAGGGTTGCGATGGCCGCGGACTCCGGGTCGATTCCGTCCGTCTCGAACGCCGTCTCCCCCGCGCCGTCGACCGCTCCCGCGAGCGTCACGCCCGCTGTGTCGAGGAACGCCCGCCGGACTGTCTCCTGCACGTCGGCGGGAAGGTCCTCGTACGCGAGCGCCGAGACGAACTCGGCGAGCGCTGTTTCCGGTGTCGCCATGAACCGACTGGGCGAGCGACCGGCATAAGCGTTCGGCACCCGACTCGACACATCGCGGATTTCTCCCAATCAACCCGTGAGAGCCGCCACAATTACGGTTTACTGATTAGTAATACTGGACAGTGTGACCAATCATACTGATTAGATTGCTTGCCTCGCTGACGAGTATCGGGGACACCACCGCGTCCGCGGTTAGCGACGGCGGGACTGCCTACGGTAGCGACGACACGGACGGAAATCAAGTACTCACCCACCCCACCCTGTCCGGAGTAAATACCGGTGTTAGACACTCGTTACTTCATTAATCCGTACTTAGTCTCAGCAGAGTACAGAAGTAAGCAGTGCGTACCCCACCGTGTCCGCAGTAATTCGGCTGCACCGTCCGAGCGGCGCGTGTGGTAAACCTCGAAGCTCCAACTATTTCGAGGAACGAGGAACGACGCGCCGACCGACCCCACCATGTCCGCTGTTGTTGCGTGAGATCCGAATGGTGAGAGCGGCGGGAGATATCGGACAGTCGCGAAACCAAGATCGCGAAACCAAGAGCCGAATAAGTCCGAGATCGTGGGACGTCGAGCTGACTATGGTGGAGGCGTTAGGAGACGAGTAACCCCACCGTGTCCGCAGTAATTACCGGAGCAGGCGCGGAGTCCACCCGGAAAGCAGCGCGGTAGAGAACGACAAACGAGAGGGAGACGTCGTGGGTGTCGAACGGCCGTGGAAGGCGGGGAAGTGGAGACGGTTAGTCCGTGACGTCGAGTTCGATATCCGTGTCGGAGAGCGCGCGGTCGACGACGGAATCGTGGACGCCGACGAGTTCGACGGTTTCGGACATCGCTGCGAGTACCTGTTTGACGTCCATGTCGAGCGTGTACTCGCGGTAAGTGCCGCCGCGGCGGCCCTCGTTGCGTTCGGTGACGCCGATGATGCCGAGCATCGCGAGTTCACCGAGGTGGTCACGCATCCGCCGCGGGACGAGGGGGTCGCGTTCGGCGAGTTCGGCGAAGCGAGTGTACCGGGGGCGGATGTCGCGCGAGCGAACGGGCGTGTTGTCTTCGAGTTCGTGGGTGACGAGCGCGTACAGGACGAGGTGGCCGTGTTCGGTGAGACCGCGAACGCCTTCCTCGATGCGGCCGCGTTCAAGTGCGTTCCGGCCGCGCTCGACGTGGTCTTCGGTGATGGTCGTCGCCCCGTCGTCGCGCGCCACGTCCCCCGCCTTCATCAAAAGATCGATCGACTGACGGGCGTCCCCGGCGTCTTTCGCGCCGTACGCGGCGCAGAGCGGGATGACGCCGTCGGCCAGTACGTCGTCGTGGAATGCTACGCTCGCGCGCTGTTCCAGGATGGCGATGAGGTCGTTCGCGTCGTACGCGGGGAAGTGAATCTCGTTTTCGCACAGACTCGATTTGACTTTCGGGGAGAGGTCGTCGCGGAAGGAGAAGTCGTTCGAGATGCCGATGATTCCTACTTTCGCGTTCGAGAGTTTGTCGTTCGCGCGGGCGCGTGGGAGTTGGTAGAGGAGGCTGTCGTCGGTGATGTTGTCGATTTCGTCGAGGACGATGAGGACGGTGTCACCGATGTTGTCCAACTCGTCCCAGAGCATCTCGTAGACAGCGGCGAGCGGATACCCGGTCGTCGAGATCTGGTTCGATTCGTCGCGGAGTTCGTTGACGAGGTGGGTCGCGACCTGGTAGGACGAGGAGAGGCCGTCGCAGTTGAGGAAGACGAGGCTGAGTTGAATATCGTCGTACTGCGCGGCGTCTTCGCGGAGATGTGAGAGGAGGTAGCGAGTGGCGGCGGTCTTCCCGACACCGGTCTTCCCGTAGAGGAAGACGTTGTTCGGTTGTTCGCCGTTGATGACCGGCTGGAGCGCGGACTGGTACGTTTCGAGTTCTTCGTCCCGGCCGACGAGTTGTTCCGGTTGGTAGTCTTCGCGGAGAGCGTCGCGGTCGGTGTAGATGTCCCGGTCCCGCTCGAACAGCGCCATGAAAACACGTGGCACGTACTCTATCATAAAACCACCGTGTCCGCAGTGTCCGCAGTAACGAGAGTATATAAAGAAGGGCTGAACACACCCCCTCCACTGTGTCCGCAGAAACGGAGAGAAAAGAGAAGGGCAACGAGAAGCGTTCAGGAAGATAACTATTGAGACGGAAAGAACTAAGTCACCATCACCAAAATAGTTCATTAACCTAAACAGCAGCAAGATTTAGTTCAAAGAATTATTGTCTAAATATTATCGAACCCTCTTCGGAACGGTTGATTTCAAACCACCCCGCCCCTCTTCGTCGCGGAACCGCGGACGCACTGGGGTGAGGGTATCCCTCCCTCACGCTCTCCAGCCGCTTCGTCTCAAAACAAGTCGTTCCCCTCTCTCCAGCCCTCTCTGGCTTGATTTCGTCCTGCACTCCCCGCAAGCCATAGCTCCACCCCCACCTTCGATACCCCACCGTGTCCGCAGTAAACTCACTCAATAGCATCCGAAACGGCCGTTCTCCGGGCCCCTCCACTCTCGACCCTGTCTTCACCGTCCACGGGACCTACCTTTCTCCAGGTACCTCGTCCTTCGAAAGTTCTCTTGTTCGACCAACCTCGCGACATCCACACCATCGTGTCCGCTGTTCTCCCGTTCTCTCTCCAGATTTTCCCTCCTGTCGCCTACTCCCGTTCGGTTCCGAAGCTCCGAAGGTATGTTTCGAAGCACCGAATGTGTGTTTCGAAGGTATGCGCTGTGTCACGCACATTCTTCGAAGACTCTCTGTTTTACGATAATTCGGCCGTTAGCCTGCACCTACCTAATCGTCTGTCTCCGGGCTTCTCACAGGTCTTTATGGCTGATGCGGTCGTCTCAATAACCGAGTGAATGTCCCAGAGATCGGCCACGGAATCACCGTTCTTCGTCTTCGTCACGCCCGGACGAACCGCGACGAGCACGGTATCGTACGCGCTCCGGGGGGCACGCGATTCGGCCGCCGAACTCGGAAGCTCTCTCGACGTCGAAATCGTCATTATCACGTCACCGCGTCAGCCGGACGGTCGTGAGACGGAGGATGCGGTTCACGAATGGATTTCGACCGCCGGCCAGGACCTCTCGTCGAATCTCTCCATCTCCGTCCGTAGCTATCACGCAGCCGATTCCGCGTATTCGCCTCACTCTTTCGCGGAGTCGGACCGTTCGGAGGATTCGACCACTACTGACTGGGTGACGACCGCGGTATTCGACTTCGTCGGCGACGGTACGGTATCCCATGTCGTTGTTCCGCCCGATGCCGGTTTCTCGGTCGAACGACTCCGGGAGCGATTTGGCTCCACGACCGTGGACGTCGCTCCCTCCGCGCGTACTACTCGACACGGGAGACTGCGTCATTCTGGCGGACTCCGCCGGCTCGCGACGGTGTTCGCGGCTTCGTACGTGTTCTACCTCTCGCTCGGTGGCTTCACCGGCGGCCTAGATCTCGTCACCGGTGGGTTCAGCTCGGCCGTCGTCGCGCTGTCGCTCTTCCACGTCGCGTTCACGAACGAACCCCGCCTCACGAGAACGGGGAAACGGCTCACGCGGACCCTTATCTCGCTCCCCCTTTTTCTCTGGGAGGTCGTGAAGGCGAACCTCGCTATCGCGTACCTGATTCTGCAGCCGCGCCTCCCGATCGAGCCGTCAGTCACGACGCTCGAAACCGACACGCGCGACGACCTCGAGCGAATGGTGCTCGCGAACAGCATCACGTTGACGCCCGGCACGGTCGCAATCGACGTCGATGGCAGTGAATTCACAGTGCACGCGTTGACGCCGGCGTCCCGGGATGCACTCGAACGCGGCCGCCTCCAGCGACTCGTTGCATGGGTGTTTCACGGTCGCGCGAACGAGGATGAATCGCGATGAGCGTCGATGGCGGCCTCGTCTCGGCGACGTTACTGACGACCGCGACCGCGCTCGTCGCCGTCTCGGTTCTCTTCGTCTATCGCGCGGCCGTCGGGCCGACGACGGCGGACCGAGTGGTCGCAATCAACGCCATCGGTACGACGACTATCGTGGTTATCGCGCTCGTCGCAGCGGCGTTCGACCAGCCCGGATTCCTCGATGTCGCGCTCGTGTACGCGATGTTCAACTTCCTGCTCAGTCTCGGTGTCGCCAAATTCTCCGTCGAGCGAGGGGGAACACCGTGACTCCAGTCGAGTTCGGCGTTGTCGCATTCGCCGCGGGAAGTTTGTTCTTCTCCGTCGTCGCGGCCGTCGGTATCGTCAGGTTCCCGGACGTTTACTCGCGGGCGCACGCGACATCGAAGAGCGACACCCTCGGAACCGGTCTCGCCCTGCTCGCGGCCGGCCTCGCACTCGACTCCGGGGTCGGGCGGCTGAAACTCGTCTTTCTCGTGGTGTTCGTCGTCCTCACGAACCCCGTGGCCGCCCACGCGATAACACGAGCAGCGTACCGACAAGGAATCCCGGTGTGGCGGTCCGAGACGGAGGCTGACGAATGGACGGAGAGAGCGCGTCGGACGGAGGACGACGAATGATATCGTCGCTCTCTGCGGTTCTCATCGTTTCGCTGGTGGTCGTGGCGTTCCTCGTCGCTTCGGTCCGCGACGTTCTCGCCGCGACAGTCGTCTTCGCTGCGTACAGTCTCGTGATGGCGATTCTCTGGGTTACACTGCAGGCTCCCGACGTCGCGCTCACCGAGGCCGCGGTCGGTGCCGGCGTCACGACGTCGCTGTTCCTCGTCGTCATCGTCACGACGGAACTGCCTCTCGCGGCCGCGACGTTCGACGGAACGGTTCGACGGTCGTCAGTCGCCGCGGCGGTCGGTGTCACTTGCGTGCTCGGCGTCACGCTCCCCGCGCTACCGGCCGTTGGCTCGCCGGACGCACCCGCGTTCGATGGTGTCGCGCCCTACTACCTCGACCAGTCGGTCCCTCAACTGGGCATCGAGAACGTCGTGACCGCCATCCTCGCCGGTTTTCGCTCGTTCGACACGTTCGGGGAGGTGACGGTCGTCTTCGCCGCGGGTGTCACCGTGCTCGTCATCTTCGAGAAGGAGGTGCTCTAACCGTGGGCGACGACCGCGCCGTCGACAGTGTCGTCGTCACGCAGACCGTCCGCTTGCTCTCTCCGTTCGTCTTCACCTACGGGCTCTACACGATGTTCCACGGCGCATCGAGCGTCGGCGGCGGCTTTCAGGGCGGCGTCGTCGTCGCGTCGGTCGTCGTCACGCTCGCGTTCGCGTTCGGTATCGACCAGACCGGCGACTGGCTCGACCGCGGACTCCTCACGGGAGCGGCGGTTCTGGGCGTTCTATCGTTCGCACTCGTCGGTCTGGGACCGCTCGCATTCGATGGTGTGTCGTTCGAGTTCACCGCCTACCCCGGCGAGAAAGGCGCACTCTACGCGGTGGAGGTCGTCGAAGTCGCGATCGGCGTGACCGTCGCGGCCACCGTAACAATTCTCTTCTTCGAACTCTCGGGCGGATTCGACGAACGCGGTGGTTCGGAATGACCGGCCTCTTGGCGCAACTCCACTATATCGCGTCCGTCGTTCTCGTAGCCGTCGGCTTGTTCGTCGTGATGGACGACGAGAACCTCCTCAAGAAAGTCCTCGGACTCAACGTCTTCCAGACCGGCGTGTTCCTCTTCTTCGTCACCGTCGGATTCCGACGCGGTGGTAGTCCGCCAATCGTCACCGGCGACGGCGGACCGTACGTGAACCCGCTCCCGCAAGTCCTCGTACTCACGGCCATCGTCGTCGGTGTGAGCGTCACGGCCGTCGCGCTTGCCCTCGTCGTCCGAATCTACCGCGAGTACGGGACGCTCCGCGAGGACGTTCTCCGGGAGGCGGTGGCCGATGACTGACCTACTCGTCGCGCTGGTCGTGCTTCCAATCCTCGCATCGGCTTCGATAACGTTCGCCGGGTGGCTTCGCGAGCGGACTGGGTGGCCGATGGCGGTTCTCGCTCTGCTGGGGCAGACTGCTCTCGCCGCGACAGTAACCGTCGGTGTTCTCGAGAGGGGTCGGGCCAGTCACACTATCGGCGGGTTCGTTCCGCCGTACGGCATCGAGTTCGTCGCCGACGGCCTCTCCGTTCCGTTCGTCGTCCTCGTCGCCGGCGCGTCCCTCGCCGTTCTCGCGTACGCCCGCGAGACCGGTCCCCACTCGAACCCGTTCTACGCGCTCTATCTGCTGTTGGTCGCTGGACTGACAGGCGTCTGCGTCACCGGGGACGTGTTCACCCTCTACGTGTTCCTCGAAATCAGCGGCCTCGCGGCGTACGGACTGGTCGCGAGCGCATCCGGCGGCGACGCCGCGCTCGCGGCGCTCAAGTATCTCCTGGTCGGCACGGTCGGCGCGACGTTCTACCTGCTCGGCGTCGGCTACCTCTACGCGGCAACGGGGACGCTCAACATGGCTGCCCTCGCCGCGACCCTTTCCGCCGAATCGACGCTCACCGTCGTCGCGTTCGGCTGCGTCGTTCTCGGACTCGCCGTCAAGATGGCGTTGTTCCCGCTGCACGTCTGGAAACCAGACGCCTACGAACACGCGCCGTGGGCCGTGAGCGTGCTGCTCGCCGCGTTAGTGTCCACCGTCGCCGGGTACGCGCTCATCCGCCTGACATACGGCGTGTTTACGGTACGATTTTTCGCCGCGAACCCGCTCGTGGACGAGGTACTCATCGCCGGCGCGTGCGTCAGCGTTCTCGCTGGCGGGATTCTCGCGTTCCGCCAGCAGTCGGTGAGTCGACTGTTCGCCTACTCGTCGATCACGCAGTTCGGCCTCGCGACGCTCGGAATCGCGCTCGGAACCGTTCCCGCGGTCGTCGGCGCGGCCGTCCAACTGCTCGGACACGGCGTGATGAAAGGCGGACTCTTCGCGGCCGCCGGCGTCATCGAAACGCGAACGAGGGCGTCCACCGTCGACGCGTACGCCGGTCGAAGCGAGGACGCGCCGTTCGCGAGCGGCGCGCTGGCGGTTATCGCGTGCGGCCTGGTCGGGATTCCGCCGACGGTTGGCTTCGTCGCGAAGTGGTATCTCGCAGTCGGCGCGCTCGAAGCCGACTCGCTGTTCGTCTTCGGCGTCGTCCTCGCGAGTACCTTTCTCTCGCTGACCTACTTCGGCCGACTCGTCCAACGGCTCTACGTCGACGCCCCGGAGCAAACCCCTGAACTGGAACGCATCTCGACCGGTATGAGCGGCGTCGTTATCGGGGCGGCGGCAGCGACCGTTCTGCTCGGTCTGTTCGGTTTCGCGCTCGCGTCGTTCGCACAGCCCGCCGTTTCGCACCTCCTCCACCCCTGACGAACCTGCCCCATTCATGACCGAGACAACGTCCGTCCTCCCGCTGATTGCCGTCGGCGCGTCGGCAGTCGCCGTCGTCCCGATACTCCTCAGTCGGTCGCGGCCGAACCTCCGTGAAGGCTGGACGTTCGCCGCGGCACTCGTGAAATTCGGCGTCGTCCTCCTCCTGGTCTCTGGTGTCCGTAACGGCACGACCTACGTCACACCCAGTCTCCAGTTCGTTCCGGGCGTCGAACTCGTGTTGCGCGTCGACGCGCTCGGCGCGCTGTTCGCCCTCGTCGCGAGCGCACTCTGGCTCGTAACCTGTCTGTACAGCGTCGGCTACATGCGCGGCCTCGACGAGGCCAACCAGACCCGGTACTTCGCGGCGTTCGCGGGAAGCATGAGCGCGACCATCGGCGTCGCGTTCGCCGGAAACCTCGTGACGGTACTCGTCGCCTACGAACTCCTCACGCTCGCGACGTATCCGCTCGTCGTCCACAAACGAACGACGGAAGCGCGAGCGGCGGGGCGAAAGTACGTTCTCTACACGCTCGCCGGCGGTCTCGCCGTGTTCTCGGGAACCCTCCTCGTCTACGCTCTCACCGGGACGACGGCGTTCACGCCGGGCGGAGTGGGCGACTCGCTCTCCGCGAACCCGGTCTTCGCTCGGGCGGCCTTCGCGCTCCTCGTCGGTGGATTCGGCGTCAAGGCGGCGCTCGCCCCACTCCACGGCTGGCTCCCCGACGCGATGGTGGCACCGACGCCCGTTTCGAGCCTCCTCCACGCCGTCGCCGTCGTCAAGAGCGGCGTGTTCGGCATCGCGCGCGTCGTCCTCTACGTCTACGGCACCGACGACCTCACGTCGCTCGGCGTTGGGATGCCGCTCGCCGTTCTCGCGGCCGCGACGATGCTGTTCGCCGCCGCGCTCGCGCTCCGGCAAACCAGCCTCAAACGCGGATTGGCGTACTCGACGGTGAGCCAGCTTTCGTACATCCTGCTCGGTCTCGCGGTCGCGACGCCCGGCACGATTCGCGGAGCCTTGTTACACTTCTCCGCTCACGCGTTCATGAAAATCGCCCTGTTCTTCTGCGCCGGCCTGGTCTACGTCGAAACGCACGTCGAAACTATCGCGGACCTCCGCGGAATCGGGAGACGCCTCCCGGCCACGATGACGGCGTTCGCCGTCGCGAGCGCCGGTCTCGTCGGCCTCCCGTTCGTCGCGGGGTTCGTCAGCAAGTGGTACCTCCTGGTCGGACTCGTCGCGGCCGCACACCCGCTGCTCGCGGGGGCGATGTTGGTCGCCGGACTGCTGAAACTCCTGTTCTTCTGGCCCATCGTCTCCGCCGCGTTCTTCCCGGACGACGCCTCGGACGGCGCGCGCTGGGATCGTGAAACGCGGCAGACCGAGGCGGATTGGAGGCTGCTCGTTCCGGTCCTCCTCGCCGTCGCCGTCGCTGTCGGCTACGGCATCGTCCCCACCCGCTTCCCGTTCTTCGACCTCGCCGACCGAATCGTGGAGGTGGCGACGTGACGGCGCTCCTCCCCACCGCCCTCCCTCCAGCGGTCGTCCTGTTCGCACTCGCGGTGATTACCGACCGCCTCCCCCGGCGACTCGGACACGTTCTCGCAGTCCTCGTCTCGCTGAGTCTCGCGGCCTGGCTGTTGACGGTTCCGGCCGGACTCCATCTCAGAACGACCCTGTTCGGGTTCGAGGTCGTGCTGTTCGCCGTCGACATCTACTCACGGTTGCTCGGCGTGACCCTCGCGTTCGTCGCCACCGTCGGCGTTGGATACACGTTCGCCGTCGGTGACGACAGACGCCAGACCGCCTTGGCGTTGGCCTACGTGGGCGCGGGCCTCGGCGTCGCGTTCGCCGGTGACTGGCTCTCGCTCGTCGTGTTCTGGGAACTCATGGCGGTCTGCGCGACGGTCTTCGTCTGGTATCGGACGAGCGACCGCCGCTCGGGCGTCCGCTACGCCATCTATCACGAACTCGGCGCGCTCGCGTTGATAGCCGGCGTCGTGACCCACTACGTCGCAGTCGGCACGTTCCTGTTCGGTGACGGCGTCACTCCGGGACTCCCGGCGCTTCTCGTGGCGCTGGGTATCGGTCTCAACGCTTGTTTCCTCGGGCTCCACGTCTGGCTCGTCGACACGTACCCGCGGACGCACGTCGCGACGAGCGTCGTCCTCGCCGCCGTCACCACGAAAGTCGGCGTCTACACCATCGTCCGGGCGTTCCCCGATGGACAGCCAGCGCTCGCGTACGTCGGCGGTGGGATGGTTCTGTTCGGCGTCACGCTCGCCGTCCTCCAGTCCGATATGCGTCGCCTCCTCAGCTACCACATCGTCTCTCAGGTGGGATACATGGTCGCGGGATTCGGAGTCGGCGGCGCGCTCGCGGACGCCGGCGCGATGGCACACCTCGTCAACAACGTCCTCTACAAGAGCCTCCTGTTCATGGTCGCCGGCGTGGTCATCGTGCGCTCGGGCGAGGAGAGCTTGAAGGACGTCGGCGGACTCGCGCGAACGATGCCGAAGACGGCCGTCGTCTTCGCGGTCGCGGTGTTCTCAATCGCCGGTCTCCCCGGGTTCAACGGCTTCATCAGCAAGGGAATGGTCATCGACGGCGTCGAGAACGCGGGATTCCAAGCGCTCTGGTGGATGCTCGTCCTCGGCGGCGTCGGCACCGTCCTCTCGTTCGCCAAGTTCGGCTACTACGCGTTCCTCCACGGCGACCCGAGCGGGGACTACGACGACCTGCGCCCGACCGAACTCGCCGTCCTCGGTTCCGTCGCCTCGCTCTGCGTCGTCCTCGGCGTCGCCCCGTCACTGCTGTTCGACCTGCTCCCCGCGTCCGGCGTCGCCGCGGCGAAACCCTTCTCCCCGACGCAGTTCCTGAAAGCCGGCGCGGTAACCGTGACGGGACTCGTCGTCTTCGCCGCGACCTACGCGCGCCTCGGGACGATACGCCCCGTCCCAGACCTCGACTCGGTGTATCATCCGCTCGGTCGACGGCTGGCGACTGCTGCAACCGCCGGTGCCGTCGCGATAGACGCAGCCATCGACGCCGTGGGCCGGACGTTCGCCCTCGCCGCGTACCGTCTGTTGAACGGACGAGCTGGCGGGGAACCCACTTCGTCCTCCATCGGCTTCGGCGTCCTCGCACTCGCGGTTACCTTCGTCGTCTTGCTGGCGCTCTTCTTCGTCCTCTGAGGTGTCCGGTTTCTAGGCAGTCCATTCTTTTCGCGGCGACGGGAGTCCGTACTCGTATGCGGAAATTCGTGTTCGACGGACTGGTGGCGTTCCTCCGGGAGGAGTACGGGACGGACCTCCGCTGGGTCGCGAACTACAACAGCAAGACCTACGAGTACGAGTTCCGCCACGTTCGCGACGACCTCCGGGACGACCTCACCGGCGTCCAACTCGATCACGTCGTCCACCGGTCGATCGCCGTGTACAACAAACGACACGCGGAAGACGTCTACTTCCACCTCGGCGAGGCGAACTACCTCGTCACGGACTACGAGCGCGGAACGGCGTTCCACGTCTTCCTCGACGACGTCCGTGGCGTGACGATACTGCTCGAACCACACGTCTCGGTGACGGTCCCGGAGTTCGTCGACGCCTGCCGGAACGAAATCCACCTCGCGTAACTCGGCGACTGCACTGGAATTGGCGAACGAACACTCCCGCGACCACCCTCCACCGTGTCCGCGGTTCTCGTCGGGCACAGAGTGATACTCGTCGCTGCCGACTCTCCGATATGGTCGAGCGCGGAACCGGCGCCCCGCCCTCCCGCGAGCAGGACGACGGGGAGACGCCAGATTACGCCAGTCTCCCAAACCCGATGTGGCGACTCTACGCCGTCTACGGCCGCGACAACGTCGGTTACGCGTTGCTCGGCGTGACGAATACGCTCGTCGGTCGCGCGCTGGGACTGATTCCGGCGTTCGTCATCGGCCTCACGGTCGACGCGGTCTTCCTGAATCAGCGTCCCTACGCGCTCCCGTTCGTCCCCGACGCGTGGGTTCCGGGCACGCCGGCGGGACAGCTCTGGTTCTCCATCGCCGTCCTGCTCGCCGCGACGCTCCTCGGTGCGGTGGTGTCGTGGTTCGAGGACTGGGGGTGGAATGTGTTCGCCCAGCGCGTCCAGCACGGCCTCCGCGTCGACACCTACGCCCGCCTCCAGTCGCTCGACCTCGCGTACTTCACGGGCCAGCGCACGGGAAACCTGATGAGCGTGCTGAACAACGACGTGAACGCCCTCGAAACCTTCCTCGAAGACGGCCTGAACTCGGCGTTCTGGATCACGGCCACGGTGGTCGGCATCGGCGCGATTCTGTTCTCGCTCAATCCGCCGCTCGCGGCCGTCGCGGTGCTTCCCGTGCCCTTCCTCGTCGCGTTCACGTACGTGTTCACGCGCGTCATCGAACCCCGGTATCTCCGCATCCGCGGCGAAATCGGCGACCTGAATGCACAACTCGAGAACAACGTCTCCGGCATCGAGGCCATCAAGACCGAGAGCGCGGAAGACTACGAGAAACGCCGCGTCGCGGCGGTGTCCCGCGACTATCTCGCCGCGAACCTCGACGCCGTGAAAGTCCAGATTACGTACTTCCCCGGACTCACGGTCATCGCCGGTCTCGGTTTCGCCGCGACGTTCCTCGTCGGCGGCCTCTGGGTGATAGAGGGGCCGCCGTTCGGGTTCTCCGCGACCTTGACCCCGGGCGCGTTCGTGACGTTCGTCATCTACGCCCAGCAGTACATCTGGCCGACGATACAGTTCGGGAGCGTCGTGGACGACTACGAACGCGCGAAAGCCGCCGCGCTCCGCGTCGCGGGTTTGTTCGCGAGCGAGAACGCGGTCCGAAACTCACCCGACGCCAGCGCGCTCCCGTCCGACGACGGGTCCGGGTTTCGCGTCGAGTACGACGACGTGACTTTCGCGTACGGCGGGCGAGGGCGGTCGCCCGGCCCGCTCTCAGACGAAGACGACGGCGGCGCGCTCGACGACTCGTTGCCCGTTCTCTCCGACGTGTCGTTCGTCGCCGAACCCGGGGAGACGGTGGGCGTGGTGGGGCCGACTGGCGCGGGGAAATCCACGCTCCTCAAACTCCTCCCGCGACTCTACGAGGTCGACTCCGGCGCGGTTCGCGTCGCCGACCGCGACGTCCGCGACGTTACGCTCTCCTCGCTCCGGCGGTCGGTGGGCTATGTCAGTCAAGAGCCGTTTCTGTTCTACGGGACGGTCGCGGAGAACATCCGGTACGGGTCGTTCGACGCCTCACAGGGCGAAGTGGCGTCTGCGGCGCGGCGCGCGCAAGCCCACGAGTTCGTCGCGAACCTCCCGAACGGCTACGACACGCTCGTCGGCGAGCGCGGCGTCAAGCTCTCCGGCGGACAGCGCCAGCGCATCGCCATCGCTCGCGCGATTCTGAAGGACCCGCCGATTCTCGTCCTCGACGAGGCGACGAGTCACGTCGACACGGAGACGGAAGCCCTCATCCAGCGGTCGCTCGCGGAGTTCTCCCGCGACCGCACCACGTTCGTCATCGCCCACCGCCTGTCGAGCGTGCGCCGCGCGGACACCATCCTCGTCCTCGACGACGGGCGCATCGTCGAACGCGGGAGTCACGAAGACCTCCTCGGAGGAGACGGATTGTACGCGAACTTCTGGCGCGTCCAGGTCGGTGACGTCGACTCGCTCCCCCGGTCGTTTGTAGACCGCGCGCGTCGCCGGACCGCAGAACGCGCGACCGACGTTTCCGACGACTGGGAGGACGACGGCTAAGGTGGACGGGAGAAACGACGATTAGAACGAGCGGTTCTGGTCGTCGCGGGGTTTACCGGTCGCGACGTTCGGACCGCGGTCGTCGTAGTACTTCCTGCCGACGTACGCCTCGGGGAGGTGTGCGGTGATGGTGTCCGCGAGTTGGTCCGAGGACGCGTACGTCTCGTTTTCCGGGGGGAGGAGGTCGCCGACGGTACGGGAATCGTCCTCGTCGGGAGCGTCAACGGTCAGGTCGCCGACGCACTCGCGAACCGTGTCGCCGTCGACCGGGAACTGGAGTTCTCGCTCTAAATACTCTCGAATGTCGCGCAATCGCATCAGTCTCGACGCAGCCGCACCTCGTCTTCGGTTATCTCCGCTATCTGCGAGCGCTTGAGCGGGTAGTCGTCTTCGTCGGTGTGCCCCCAGCCGAGACGGGACCGAATACGGTCCGCGAGCCCCGGTTCCGGGTCGACGTATCCGACGCCGTCGTCGACGTTCGAGACGACGCCGACGTCCTCGCCGTCCGCGTTGACGACGTGCTTTCCGATGTCCGACTCCGTGAGCGTGCGGTGTGTCCGAGTCATCACGCTGAATCGACAACTCCGTCGTCGTTAGTTATTCGTCGCCATCACAGCGCCATTGGAACGGCCGCCGATTACAGGCTGTTCGACCCGGTGGTACGCGTGGCTTTCCACGCGCGTCGCGCTCGATAAGGAACTCGTACTCGGTGAACGCCGCTCGTAACGAAGTGTATCACCCGTCCTACTCTCGGTTGCGCTCTCGATTCGAGAGCGATTGAAAGCCATGACAGAGATAGGAACTCACCAGTGGTGGGAGCACTACAAGACCACGGTGAACACCGACCCGGAGATGAAGGTACGCGGCCACGACAAGTTCGACGAGAACTTCTGCGTCGAAATCGGCGACGACGAGTGGCTCATCGAAGTCGACGACGGCCGCGTCGAAAGCATCGTCCCGGAACCCGGACTCGACCACGAGTGGTCGTTCGGCGTCACCGGAACTGAGAAAGCGTGGGAGGAGTTCCTCCAGGAGACGCCGCCCGCGTTCAACCACGAACTCATCGCCTCGCACTATCGGGGCGCGGTCGCGGGCGAGGACGACCGGCTCCAGATTACGGGGGACAACAAGCGCGTCTTCCAGAACCTGCGGGCGTTCCAGCGCGCGATCGACCTGATGCGGCACAGTCACAACAACGGAGGGGCCTGACAATGCAATCCTACGACCACGGCGACACGGAGAAGATTACTGGAAAGTACGTTCACGTCGACATCGACGGCGTCGACCACCGCATCTACTACGAGGCCGCGGGGCCGTCGGACGGCATTCCGCTGCTCTGCCAGCACACGGCGGGGTGTAACAATCAGGAGTGGCGCCACCTTCTCACCGACCCAGAAATCACCGAGGAGTACCGCGTCATCGCGTACGACCTCCCGTTCCACGGGAAGTCCGTTCCGCCGGTCGGACAGGACTGGTGGAACGCGGACTACCGGCTCACCGCGGACCAGTTCGTCTCCACCATCGTCGGCATCGTCGACGCCCTCGACCTCGAAGACCCGATTTACATGGGGTCGAGCATGGGCGGGAACATCACGCTCGAACTCGCGGACTGGCACGCCGACAAGTTCCGCGCGCTCATCGGCCTCGAGTGCGGCGCGCACAGTCCCGGGTTCTACATCGACTGGCTCGACCACCCGCACGTGAACACGACCGAAGTGAACGCGTACTCCTGCTGGGGGCTGATGGCCCCGCAGAGCCCCGAGTCCGCGCGTCGTGAGACGATGTACAACTACGAGCAGGGCGCGACGGGCGTGTTCAAGGGCGACCTCTACTACTACTCGGTCGACCACGACTACCGGGAGAAACTCGACCAGATAGACGCGACCGAGTGCCCGTTGTACGTCGTCAACGGCGAGTACGACTACCTCACGACGCCGGAGGACGGCCGCGAGGTCGCGGAGGGCGTCGGAAAGGGCGCGACCGCGCTCGAGATGGCGGACATCGGGCACTTCCCGATGAGCGAGAACCCCGTGTTGTTCAACGCCTACCTCGCCGAAATCCTCGCCGACATCTCGAGCGGTGCGGCGGGCAACCTCCCGGACACCATCACGCCCGAGGACGTCAACGTCGAACTGAACGAACAGGAACCGCGCCGCGTCGAGGCTGCGGACTGACACCTCCGCCCTCGAGGTTTCTCGCGTGCGCACCCCGGCCTCTCGGCGGATGGCGTTCGAACTACTCGACCACCCGGCGGACGTGAAGTTTCGGGCGACCGGTAGCACGCGGTCGGCCGCGTTTGCGTCCGTCGTGGACGCGCTCGCGGCGGTCGTCGGCACCACGGTCATCGACGCCCCGGCCCGCGAGCGTGCGGTGTCCGTCGTCTCCGAATCAGTGGAAGCACTCGTGTTCGACTTCCTCGCGGAACTCCTGTTCGTGCAGGACGTGGACGGCGTCGCGGTGGCGTCCGTCTCGGACCTCGAAATCACGGAGGTCCCGGACGGCCTTCGGCTCACCGGCACGCTCTCCGTGGTGCCGATTCCGCCGGACCGACCGCTCGCGGACGTGAAAGCGCCGACGTACAGCGAACTCTCCGTCACGGAAGACGACGGGTGGACGATCGAAGCGGTTCTCGACGTTTAGCGCACGGCGGCGCGCTGGTCGGGGACCGCGTCGAACTCCGGTTCTATGTCGCCGAGGACGAACAGCGCGTAGTACCGGAGGAACGTCTGAATGGGCACCTGTACGAGCGCGGCGATTGCGATGAGGCAGACGGCGAACGCAATGGCGACGACGACGAACGCCGCGATTCCGGCCAGTTCGGAGACGGTGAACAGTCCCGCGGCGATGGCGAACGGGATGAGGAACGGGATGACGAGCGCGATAGCGAGGACGACGGTGGCAATCGTCGCGAGCACGCCGGCCGCGATAGTGAGTCCGAACCCGACCACCGCGTACGCGAGGTACTGGCGGACGTTCGCGACGATGCTCGACCAGAGTCGACGCCAGCCGGAGACGATGCCGCCGTCGTGGAGCATCACGATGGGGACGACGAACACGGTGGTGAATCCGTTCACGATGCCGAGAACGACCGCGAACAGGACGAAGAGCGGGAGGAGAACGACGAAGACGAGCGCGGCGATTCCGGGGTCTGGTTGGTTCGAGAGGAACGCCCAGATGACCGGGGCGGCGAGAATCGCCGCGCCGACGATGCCGACGAGGCCGAGGAAGACGCGGAACCCGAACAGGCGGATGCCGCGTCGCCAGTGGTCGCGCCAGTAGGCGCGGAGGCGGACGGATTCGGTGCGCAGGCATTCGACGAACACGAACTCGAACACCGACGCGACGACGAGTAAGAGGAGTCCGACGACGATGGCGGCGACGACTGCGGCGGCGATAATCGCCCACACTCGCGGGCCGATGTCCACCGTCGTCGGTTCCGCGCCGGTGCCGCCCGCGCTGTACTGTGTCGACCCCGTGGACATCCCGGTTCCGCCGATGAAGGCGGTGACGAGTGCGAGTTTCAGCCACGTCGCCGTGCTCGCGGACCCGAGTAGGCGACGGGTCGCGTCGAACGCGTCCCCGACGTCCGAGAGTGCGTAGAGCGCCATAGGGAATGTCGGACGCCTTCGAACTTAGTAAATGGGACGGCCACCGGTCCGAACGTCGCACATGCCTAAGGCGCTGGGGGTCGATTCCCCACGTGGGTGGTGGGGGAAGAATGCATGCAACCGGACCTCACCCAAGTCGCGGAGAACGTCTACGAGATACAGCAATCGGGGGACATGCGCGTCCCGGTGCGAGTCTACGGGTCGGACGAACTGGTCGCCGAGATGCGGGCCGCGGACGACCTGACGCTCGAACAGGCGCGCAACGTCGCGACCCTCCCCGGGATTCGAAAACACGCCGTCGTCCTGCCGGACGGCCATCAGGGATACGGTTTCCCGATCGGTGCGGTCGCCGCCGTCGACCCTGACGAGGGCGTCGTCAGCCCCGGCGGAATCGGGTTCGACGTGAACTGCGGCGTGCGCGCCCTCCGCACCGACCTCTCCGCGGAGGACGTGACCGACGCGGCCGACGACCTCGCGGACGCGCTCTACGACGCCGTCCCGACCGGACTCGGCGCGGGGAGCGTCCTCGACACCTCTCGCGAGGACGTCCACGAAATCCTCGAATGCGGCCTCGACTGGATGTACGACAACGGCTACGCGACCGACGACGACCGCACACACTGCGAGGAGAACGGCCGTCTCCCCGGTGACCCGGACGCGGTTCCCGATTCGGCCGTCGACCGCGGCCTGAATCAGGTGGGGAGCCTCGGGTCCGGCAACCACTTCCTCGAAGTCCAGTCCGTCGCAGCGGTCGACGACCATGAGACGGCGGAGGCGTTCGGTCTGTCGCCCGGGCAAGCGGTCGTGACGATTCACTCGGGGTCGCGGGGGCTCGGCCACCAGACCGCGACCGAGTACATCCGACGGTTCGAGCGCGAGTTCCCCGAACTCACGCGGTCGCTCCCGGACCGCCAACTCGCGTACGCGCCGCTCACGGAACCAGTCGCGGCGAAGTACGTCGACGCGATGAACGCCGCGGCGAACTTCGCGTGGGCGAACCGGCAGGCGATGACGCACGCCGTCCGCGAGGTGTTCGACGACGTGTTCGACGACCCGTCGGTCGAACTGCTCTACGACGTCTGTCACAACGTCGCGAAACGCGAAACCCACGAGGTCGGCGGCGAGACGCGGGAGGTGTTCGTCCACCGGAAGGGCGCGACGCGGGCGTTCCCCGCCGGGCACGCCGCCGTCCCCGAGGCCTACCGCGACGTCGGCCAGCCGGTCCTTCTGCCGGGGAGTATGGGGACGTCGTCGTACGTTCTCGCGGGCGGTCCGCGTTCCCTCGACCTGACGTTCGGGTCGACGGCCCACGGCGCGGGACGGGCGCTCTCTCGCGCGCAGGCGAAACGCGAGTACGCCGCACCCGACCTCCAGCGCACGCTGCGCGAGCGCGGCGTCCACGTTCGCGCGCGGTCGGTCGGCACGCTCGCCGAGGAAGCGCCGGGCGCGTACAAGGACGTAGACGAGGTGGTGCGGGTGAGCGACGAACTCGGCCTCGCCACGCGCGTCGCCCGACTCCGCCCCCTCGTGAACGTCAAGGGGTGACCGCGTTTTATCGTCTCGGACGACGTACGGTAGCGTATGGCACGAAGTTCCGTGGAGAGTGCTCGCGCCCTGTTTCCGCGCCGCGAACCGTTCCGCGTCGACGTCCGTGACGCGGGTGAAGAGTACGTCATCAGTGCGGACATCCCCGGACTCCGTACGCGCGACATCGACGTGAACGCGAAGAAAAACCGCGTCCAGATAGTCGCTGACTTCGGCGGGGCCGCGGACGGCCGCTACCTCCGCCGCGAACGCGAATCCGGAACGAAGACCCGTACCATCACCCTCCCGCGTCGCATCAACGAACGGCGCGTGCGCGCCTCGTACAACGACGGCGTCCTCCGCATTCACGCGAGAAAACGACGGCCGCCCCGCGAACTCGACATCGAATAGTCACGTCGGGAACTCGGCTTCGATGACGTCCGCGAGGTCGTCGAGTTCCGCGGCGAGCAACACCACGAGATCGTCGAGCGTCACGATACCGGCGAGCGTGCCGTCCTCGTCCACGACCGGGAGGCGTCGGACTTCGTGGTCGCGGAGGGTTTCCATCGCGTCGAACAACCCGTCCGAGGCGCGTACGGTCGCGGGTGACGCGGACATCACGTCCACGGCCGTGACCGTATCGGGGTTCGCTCCGCCGTCGATGACGGCGAGCGCGAGGTCGCGGTCCGTCACGACCCCGACCGGTTCGTCGCCGTTCACGACGACGACGCTCCCGACGTTCTTCTCCCGCATCAGCGACGCGAGTTCGCGCGCCGAGTGGTCGCGGTGGGCTGTGACGACGTCCCGTCGAGCGACGTCCGAAACTGGCATAGCGTTCGAACGAACGGCGTTCCGTCGGTTAAGTAGCCACAGCCACTCGAAAATCTACGTTCGCGTAATCCCCTGTTACGCGACCAGTCAGTCCGACCGTCGCTTGAACGGGCGTTCGATTTCTTCGAGGGCGGCCCGGATGCGGCGATTGCTCCGGATGTAGGACAGCCAGCCGGTCACGAGGAAGAGCACGCCGACGAAGAGGAACACGACTCCCGTCATCGACGCGGGTCCCGAGAACAGTCCGAGGACAGCGACACCGAAGAGGAAGGACGCGAAACCGGTTCGAATGTGCGCAAGAATCGTTCGCTCGCGGGCGAGCCGAGTGCGTTCCTCCGCGAGACTCGTCCCCGTTTTTTCGTCGCTCATGTACGTCCTCTCGGACGCCCGCGTACTTAGTCGTCAGCCGCGATATCGACCTGTTTCAATCCGTCTCGGACGTCCGACCGGGACATGTCGAGGTTGTGCATCTCGTCTGCGTGTTCTTGGACGAAGTCGATGACCTCGTTTCGGTCCTCGGACCGTACTTGGAACGCGCAATCTTCCGCCGTACACGTGAACTGATATGCCATCGCGTCCCCGCGTACGACGCCCAGAACCCTTGTTAGCACGCTCGTTCCCCCAGAAGTACAGACCTACCGGACGCGACGCCCACATAACGAAGGCCGTGGACGCGGAGTCGTAGACGCCATGACAGAGACGGCATCAATCGCGCGCCGCGTCCCCGAAGACGTGGTGACCGGCCGGAACTTCGGCCTCGTAACCGACCTCTTCGAACCGGAGGCGGTCGAACACACGGCCTTCGGACGAACCGTCCGCGGCGCGGAAGCGATCCGCGAGATGCTCGAAGGATACACGGACGCCTTCCCCGACTTCGAAGCGCGCGTCGAGGACATCGTCGCGTCCGGCGACACCGCCGCGATGCGAGTGACGCTCTCGGGAACGCACGACGGCGATTTCATGGGGTTCGCGCCGACCGGCAACCACGTCGAAGTCGCGAACATGGCGTTCACGCGCGTCGAAGACGGCCGAATCGCCGAACGCTGGACGATTCCCGACACCTACGGCATGCTCGAACAGCTCGGCATCCTCCCGCCGATAACTGACCTCGAACCCATCCCAAACCGATGACTGGACGCGACGAAGTACTCGTCTCCGCGGACTGGGTGGAAGCCCGCCTCGACGAGTTCCAATCCGACGACCCCGCGTACAGGTTGGTGGAAGTGAACAGTCCCGAATCGCCCGACTCCGAGTTTCCCTCCCGATACAGCGACGGTCACATCCCCGGCGCCATCGGGTTCCAGTGGGACGACGACCTCTCGGACCCCGTGGAACGCGACGTCCTCTCGAAGGAGTCGTTCGAAGCGCTCTGCGGCGCACACGGCATCACCGAGGACTCCACGGTCGTCTTGTATGGGGACGGCTGGATTCCGAACTGGTTCGCCGTGTTCGCCTACTGGGAGTTCAAGTACTACGGCCACCGCGACGTCCGCGTGCTCGACGGCGGGAAGGACTACTGGGTGAACTACGACTACCCGCTCACGGAGGACGTCCCCGAATTCCCGAGCGTCGACTACCACGCACGCGGCCCGTTCGAGGGAATCCGCGCGTACCGGCCCGCGGTCGAGTCGGCGATGGAATCCGGTCTCCCGATGGTGGACGTGCGCTCGCCCGAGGAGTACACGGGCGAACTCGTCGCGCCGCCCGGACTCAAGGAAACCGCCCAACGCGGCGGCCACATCCCCGGTGCGAGCAACGTTCCGGTGAAACAGAACCTCGCCGACGACGGCCGCTTCAAATTTGACGACGAACTCCGCAGACTCTACGAGGAACACGGAATCGACGGCGAGGAGTCCGTCGTCACCTACTGCCGGGTCGGCGAACGCTCCTCTATCGCGTGGTTCGTCCTGCACGAACTCCTCGAATACGAGGACGTGACGAACTACGACGGGTCGTGGACGGAGTGGGGGAGCGTCGTCCGCGCGCCAATCGAGACCGGACGCGCCGACGAGTAGTCAGGGGTGCCACCGCAACCCCTCCCGACGCACGCGAAAGGCGCGCTCGCCGCACCTCGGACAGCCAGTGGTCCCCGTCGCCGGATCAAACGCGCGCTCGGGGATGTGGTGGACGAACCCGCAGTTTCGACAGACGACACTGACCGACATCACTCCCGGCGATAGGACGCGATACGCCCCCAACTCGACTTCTTCCCCCAGAGCCCCGACCGCATGCACTCGAGTTCGACTATCTGGGAGTTGTCGACGAAGAGGTTCACGTTCGGCCCGAAGTTCTTCACGTACCACTCGAAGACGGGCGGGTCCGCCGCCTCGAACACGCAGTTCTCGACGCCGACCTCGTTCGCTATCTCGAACGCCACGTCCGTCCGCCACTCTCGCACGCGCTCGGTGATTCCTTCCGACTCGACCATTATCTTGTACGCGCCGGCGTCTAGGTGCGCTTTCGCCTCCGCGACGGCGCTCGCCGGGTCGATGGCGGCCTCGCTCTCCAGTTCTTCGACACTCGACGCGCCGCCCGCGCCGAACTGGACGTTCACCTCGGGTTTCGCTTTCAATCCGTACTCTTGAACGAGTTCGGTCAGCGCCACGAGGTCTGCGGTGTCGATTGCGAGAAAGCCGGACGAGATCTCCACGATGTCGAACCCCAATTCCGCCGCCTCCGACACGTAGTCCTCCACGTGGCCGCGGTCGGCCGCGAGGATGTGCTCGATGAACCCGCCCGTCGACACCTGCACGTCGAACTCGTGGCACGTCTCGATTAATTCTCGAACGACGGACTCGGGCATGAGCGCAAAGGAACCGCCCGAGAACTTGTAGATATCAATCCAGCGCCCCATCGTCTCGAGGACGTCCCGGAGCTCTCTGGGACCCATCGGGTCGTAGTACGGCCCCCGAATCTCCGTGATGCCGCGGTCGCGTGGTTTCTCGGGGCGGTCGTTCAGTCGGAGGAAGTCGAACGCGCGGTCTGCCATACGGAAGACACGATATCTGGCGGTTTCAGTAGCGGTCGCTTACTCTGGACGGCCGCCAGTAGCGGTTTCACGCCGCCCGCCGAACCTGTTCGTATGGTTTCCACTCCGACCAACGACCTCGCGGCGACGCTCGCTGAGGGCGGCGTCGCGCTCGGCGTCCTCGACAACACGTACAGTCCGGCGCTCGTGGAGTTCTACGGCGAACTCGGCGCGGACTTCGTGTGGCTCGACTTCGAACACGGCGGCCCCGACCCGTGGGACGGTCCCGCGGTGGAGAACCTCGTGCGCGCCGCCGAACGCACCGGCGTCGAACCGCTCGTCAGGCTCCCCGACACCGACCCGACGCTCGTCCGAAAGGCGCTCGACCTCGGCGTCCGCAGCGTCTTCCTCCCGCGCGTCGAAACCGCGGACGAGGTGGAGTCCGCGGTGCGGTCGGCGCGGTTCCGGTACGAGGACGGTCCCGGCGACCGCGGGCTCGCCGCGCCCCGCGCCCGCCGCTGGGGGTTGGCCGACGACTACGTCGCGACCGAGGACGCCGAGACGCTCGTCGGGACCACCGTCGAAACCCGCGAAGCCGTCGAGAACATCGACGACATCCTCTCGATTCCCGAACTCGGGTTCGTGTTCGTCGGCCCGCTCGACCTCTCCGTCGCGCTCGGGCACCCCGGCGAACTCGACCACCCAGACGTCGCGGAGGCGGTCGAAACAGTGCGCTCCGCGGCCGTCGACGCCGGCGTCCCGGTCGGCGGCCTCGGATTCGGGATGGACGACGTGAACCGGAAAGCAGAGAACGGCTATCAGCTCATCAACCTCGGGAGCACCACCGGCGCGATACAGAAAACCGTCACCGAGTGGTTCGACGCCTACGACGGCCCCTAATCGAGTAACTCGGTGAGGTCCGCGACGTCGCGCTCGGGGAGCGTCTTCACCGTCTCGACTATCTCCGCCCGCCGCGCCTCGTCGTATCGGTCGCGCGTGAGGTCGTGGAACTTCGCTTCCACGTCGTCCCACGTCATCGGGTCCGTCGGGTGGCCGCGGAAGTTCGATTTCTCGGCGCGATACACCGTCCCGTCGTCCAACGCCACGTCCACGACGGCGGGCATCTCGCCCGCCTCGAACCGCTCGGTGAGTTCGTCGTCCGACTCGACCTCCACCTCGCGGAGGAGGCGCTGCACGTCGTCGCGCCGAATCCGCGCCGACTCGTAGGCCTCGACGCCGAGTTCGCGGTCGCAGAGCGCCGCAGCGAGCATGTAGGGCAAGGAGTGGTCGGCCTGCGCCTTCGTCTCGACTTCGTACCGCGAGCCCTCGCCGCCGCCGATGATGAGTTTCGCGCCCGCGAACGTGTCGAGGTGGATTCCGGTCACGCGCTCGGGGTCGACGTCGTACTCGTCCGCGATGTCGATGACCGCCTCGACCGCCGACTGGGCGTACGTCTCCGCGACGTACCGCTTCGTCATCACGTCGAACACGCGCTCGCACTCCGGCGAGAGGTCCACGTCGAAGTCCCCCGAAATCACCTGCATCCAGCCCTTCTGCCCCTCGAAGAGGTCGCGCGGCCCCTCGACGCCGTTCGCCGCGAGGCGGGTGGCATAGACGGCGTTCCGCGCGGCGTTCGCGCTCGCGACGCCCTTCCACTCGTTGATGCCGCCGGTGCGCGTCACCCGGAGCGCGTTGTGCGCGACGCCCGCGATACCGACGGCGTTCTCCATTCGCTCGCCGGAGAGGTCGGTCACGCTCCCCGCGCCGCACGCCGCCGAGACGACGGTGTGCGTCACGTGGTCCCATCCCCGGTCGCGGACGGGCGCGTTCCACGCGAGTTCGCCCTGCACCTCGTACGCAACCCCGAGCGCCGCGAGCAGGTCGCTCCCCAACGCTCCCTCACGCTCGGCGCACGCGACCACCGCGCCGACGTTGTCGCTCGGGTGCGGAGTCTCCCCGGGCGCGAGAAAGGAGTCCATGAAGTCGAGATAGCGCGTGAGCGTCGTGTTGTACATCGCGGCGTCCGACGGCCCGACTCGGTGGTCGGTCCCCCAGAGCCGACACGGCCCACCAGTTCCGTCCTCCGTGACCGTCGCGCGCACCGCCGCCGACGTCTCCGCATCCATCGCGCCGACGGCGATACCGACCGAATCGAGGACGCGCTTTTCGAGTTCCTCCACGGCGTCCGCGGAGAGGTCGTCGAACGTCACGGACTCCGCGAACCCGGCCAACTCGGCGACCGTCGTCATCGTACCACGTCGAAAGCGTGCCGCCACGTCCCGAGTTCGCGGCCGACGTCGCCGCTCCCGAGAATCCCGATGCGGTCCGCCATCACACACCCCTCGAAGCTGTTCGTTCGTTGTGCATAGTCGCGCGGTCGGCCGAGAACGCCTTCGTTAGCGAGCGCCCACGCGACCGAAATCGCGGCCTACCGGGCCCGAGACGCGAGTACGCCGGGACTATCCAAACCGACAGGTTGCGAAGCATCTGTGATGCAGTTCGTCTCGCTCGACGACCCGACGGCCGCGGACCCGGCGGTGACCGGCGGGAAGGCGGCGACCCTCGCCGCGCTCCGCGACCGCGGCTTTCCGATACCGGACGGCTGGGTCGTCACGACCGACGCGTACCGCGAACTCGCCGCCAACCCAGCGGTCGAAGCGGCGCGTGCTGACCTCCGGGACGCCGATACCGCGTCCGCGCGCGCCGATGCCGCAGAAGCGGTCCGCGACGTCCTCGCCGCGCGTTCGCTCCCCGACGACGTACGCTCCGCGCTCGAAGAACTGCCCGACGGCGAGTACGCGGTCCGCTCCTCCGCCACGACGGAAGACCTCGCGGACGCCTCGTTCGCGGGCCAGCACGAGACCCAGCTCGGCGTCGCCCGAGACGACCTCCCCGACGCGGTGTCCGCATGCCTCGCGAGCGCGTACACCGACCGCGCCGTCGACTACCGCGCTCGCAACGCCGTCCCCGACGACGCGGTGGCGATGGCCGTCCTCGTCCAGCGGATGATAGAACCCGACGCGTCCGGCGTCTTGTTCACCGCAGACCCCGTTTCCGGGTCGCGGCGGGTCGCCACGCTCGACGCCGGTCCGGGGAGAGGAGACGAGCGCGTCACCGGCCGCTCCCCCGCGGATTCGATACGGTTCGACCGCGACTCGGGCGAACTCACCTACGCGCCCGGCGCCGGCGAGCGCGTGCTCTCCGACGACGACGTGCGCGCGCTCGTCTCGTTCGGCGACCGCCTAGCCGACGTCCTCGTCTCCCCGCAGGACGTCGAGTGGGCGATACGTGACGACGACATCTTCGTCCTCCAGTCACGACCTATCACCGCGCTCTACCCGCTCCCGGAACCCGAACCTGCCGATGGCCGCGTCCACGTCTACTACAGTTTCGGCCACCGGCAGGGGATGCCGGACGCGATGTTTCCGCTCGTCCTCGACACGTGGAACCAACTCCTCTCCAGCGTCGGCCCCGCGTTCGGCCTGTCGAAGCGCCTCGCCGCGAAAGCGGGCGGCCGCCTCTACATCGACATCACCGCCTACCTCGACGACCCGTGGCTCCGCGACCGCATCCTCCGGAACTTCAGCGTCGTGGACGAACCCGCCGTCGACGCGCTCCGCGACCTCTTAGACAGCCGGCCCGACGACTTCCCCCTCGAATCGCGCACCGCCACCGACACCCTCCGCGCGCTCGGTTCGGTCCGCCGCGTGGCCGCTGGATTCGGAACCGTCCTCCGGAAACTCCCGGCCGCCCTCCTCAGAAACGACCCGACGGCGGACGCCGGCCGAGTCGAGAAGACGTACGCCACGAACGTCGATCGCTCGCTCGACCGCATCGAGAACGCGGACTCCCTCGAAGATCGCGTGAACACCGCGTACGACTCGCTTCTGGATTCGCCGCGCTGGCTGTTCGCACCGTTCTACGCGCCCTTCATCGCGGCGCTCGTCGCTGGCTGGGCGCTCCGCCGTCTCTGCGACCCGGAGCGCGTGGACGCGCTCGCGCTCGGCATCCGCCACGACGCCGTCTACCGGATGACCACGGACCTCGCCGGCGTCGCCGACACCGCCCGCGGCACACCGGCCGCGGATGCGCTGCGAGACGGCGCGACGCTCACCGAACTCGAAGACGTGGGCGGGGCGGAGGCGTTTCGCGAGGCCTTCGATGAGTTCCTCGACGACTACGGGTTTCGAGCAGTGGGCGAGATAGACTGGAGTCGACCCCGCTACCGCGAAGACCCCACGCCGCTCCTGCACGCCGTCACCGCAGCGCTCGACGCGGATCCGGGACGCTCGGATGCGCTCGAAGAACGCGCCCGCCGCGCGAAACGCGCCCTCGTCGCGAACGCACACCCGGTCGTTCGACCGCTCGTCCGCCGTCTCGCGACCGTCTACCGCGAGGACATCGGCCTCCGCGAACACCCGAAATTCTCCATCTCACGGCTCCTCGATGCCGTCCGAACCGTCACGCTCGAGGCGGGCGAGGAACTCGCGGACGCGGGGGCGCTCGACGCGCGCGAAGACGTCTGGCTGCTCTCGCTCGACGAACTTCGGGACGCCGTTTCGGACCCTCGGACGCTCGTCGGCGTCGACTTCACCGCGCGCCGTCGCGACCACCAGCGAAACCAGCGCCTCGACCCGCCGCGCGTCGTCACGAGCGACGGCGAGATTCCGCGTCCGCCCGCTCGAACGGTCGGCCGCGCGCTCTCCGGGACTGGGGCCGCGCCCGGCGTCGTCGAGGGCGTCGTCCGTGTCGTGACGGACCCGTCCGCGGAGCGCCTCCGGTCCGGCGAAATCTTGGTCGCGCCCTACACCGACCCCGGGTGGACGCCGCTGTTCCCCGCCGCGGGCGCGGTCGTCACCGAAGTCGGCGGCCGTCTCACCCACGGCGCGCTCGTCGCTCGCGAGTACGGCATCCCCGCCGTCGTCGCTGTCACCGGGGCGACGACACGGCTCTCGACCGGCGACCGCGTGCGGGTCGACGGGACCCGCGGAACCGTCGAACGACTCGACTAACCAAGTCCTCGGCGCGCGACTCTCCGGTATGAAGCGCCACCACCGCTGCAACCTCTGCGGGCGCGACTTCGAGGACGGACAGGAACTCAAAGCGCACGTCGAGCGCCGACACCCGAAGAAGGACCTCCACTGGTGGGTCGTCGTCGAGGACCCCGAACACGACCTCGCGTTCGAGCGTTAGCGCGCGAGCAGCGCGAGGTGGTCGGCGAGCGCGTCCGCTATCTTGCGCTCCGCGCGCCGCAAGTGGTCCTCAGCAGTTCGACGTTCCACCCCTAATTCGGCCGCGATTTCGGCGGTCGTCGTCCCCCGCGGGATGTCGTAGTAGCCGCGGTCGTGCGCGATGCGGAACGCGTCGAGCTGGCGCGCGGTCAGCGAGGGGAAGGCGTCCTCGGGGCCGACCACCGGGACGCCGGGGTGGGGGGCGTGAATCTCGCGCTTCGACCGAACCTCGACCGTGGTTTCCGCCCGGAGGTCCGCGTAGATGTTCGAGAGCGAAGCGGGGTCGAGGGCGAGCACGGTCGCGCGCTTACGGCCCTCCGAGTAAGCGAGCGGCGGGAGGGAGAGACAGCCGTTCGCCGCGAGATGGGGTTCGAGCAGGGTTTCTTCGTAAGATTCGAGGCACTCCTCGGTGACGACGACGAGCCGGTTTCCCTCTCGGAGAGACTCGCGGACGCCGACCTCTCGGTCGAGTTCGGCGACGAGGCCGTCCGGGTCGTCCGCCCGTGCGACGAGGAAATCGGTGTGGTCGTTACACCACAACTGGATATCCGCACCGTATCGGGCCGAGAGTTCGCTCGGCAACCCTTCGAGTGAAAGTTCGAACGCGGCCTCGAACATACCGGCAAATACGGCGAGTTAGTATTTAAAACACACTCCATGAGGAGGTCCCATGGTGATGCGTCCGGGGGACGACTAGGCGCGTATGCAAGAGACGCACGGCGAATCTGAACCCTTCGACCGCGGCGAACCGACGGAGACGTACGAATCCTACCGGGGGGCGCGCACCGGCACCGACATCGAGTGCGCCGGCTGGCGACAGGAGGCCGCGCTCCGAATGTTGAACAACAACCTCGACCCCGACGTCGCGGAACGCCCCGACGACCTCGTGGTCTATGGGGGGACGGGACGCGCGGCGCGGTCGTGGGACGCCTACGACGCCATCGTCGAGGAGTTACGCGACCTCGGGGACACCGAGACGCTGCTCGTCCAGTCCGGCAAGCCGGTCGGCCGGTTCGAGACGCACGAGATGGCTCCGCGCGTCCTCATCGCGAACTCGAACCTCGTGGGGAAGTGGGACGACTGGGAGCACTTCCACGAACTCGAAGCCGAGGGGAAGATGATGTACGGCCAGATGACCGCGGGGTCGTGGGCGTACATCGGAACGCAAGGCATCCTCCAGGGAACGTACGAGACGCTCGCGGAACTCGCGCGCAAACACTACCCCGACGAGGACGCCCTCCGCGGGAAAATCGTCGTCACCGGCGGACTCGGCGGGATGGGCGGCGCGCAACCGCTCGCCGTCACGATGAACGAAGGCGTCTGCATCGCCGCGGAGGTGGACGAGCGCCGCATCGACCGCCGCATCGAGACGGACTACCTCCAGGAGAAAGCCGAGAGTATCGACGAAGCTGTCGAGCGCGCCGAGGCCGCGGCGGAGGCGGGAGAACCGTATTCTGTCGGCGTTCACGTCAACGCCGCCGACCTCCTCGAAGGCCTCCTCGAACGCGACTTCGTCCCCGACGTCGTGACGGACCAGACCGCCGCCCACGACGAACTCGAAGGCTACTATCCCTCCGGGTACACCGTCGCCGAGGCCGACGAACTTCGCGAGGAGGACCCCGAGAAGTACGTCGAAGAATCGCTCGACACGATGGAGCGCCACGTCGACGGCATCCTCGCCCTGCAGGACGCGGGCGCGGTGGCGTTCGAGTACGGGAACAACCTCCGCGGTCAGGTCGAGGAACACCGCGGCCGCGCTGACGCGTTCGGCTACCCCGGGTTCGTCCCCGAGTACATACGCCCGCTCTTTTGCCGGGGGAAAGGGCCGTTCCGCTGGGTCGCGCTCTCCGGCGACGAAGCCGACATCCACCGCACCGACGACGCCGTTCGAGAACTCTTCCCCGAGAAGGACGCCCTCAACCGCTGGATCGACCTCGCGCAGGACCAGGTGTCCTTCCAGGGACTCCCCGCCCGGGTCTGCTGGCTGGGCTACGAGACGCCGCAGGCGTCTCGAAACGGAGGCGGCGACGCCGCCGACGCGGACGGCGAGAACGACGACGCGCTCACGGAGCGCGCTCGCTTCGCGCTGCGCATCAACGAACTCGTCGCGGAGGGCGAGATTTCCGCGCCCATCGTCGTGACGCGCGACCACCTGGACGCGGGGTCGGTCGCCAGCCCCAACCGGGAGACGGAGGCGATGCGGGACGGGACGGACGCGGTGGCGGACTGGCCGATACTGAACGCCCTGCTCAACTGCGCGGCGGGCGCGGATATCGTGAGCGTGCACGACGGCGGCGGTGTCGGCATCGGGAACGCGTTGCACTCGAACAACCACGTCGTCCTCGACGGCACCGACCTCGCGGCGGAGAAGGCGCGACGGGTGTTCACCACCGACCCCGGGATGGGTGTGATTCGGCACGCCGACGCGGGCTACGAGGACGCATTGGACGAAGCCGAGAACTCGGGCGTCCACGTGCCGATGCGGGGCGACGAATGAACGAGAGCCACGAGTGGACGGGCCCCTCTGCGGACCCGCACGACGTCCAGTTCGGCGACGTCATAGAGCGAACGACCGTCGAGGACGCGGACGACTACGACGCGGTGCTCGTCGGCGAACCGTACGACGGCGCGGTCCTGGGACGCATCGGCGCGGCGGAAGCCCCCGACGCCGTGCGACACGCGCTCGTCGGCGTCAAAACACACCACTTCGAGACGGGTGACGTGACGGCCGTCGCGGACCTCGGTGACGCCGACCTCCCCGATGGCGACGTCTCGACCGTTCAGCGCACGCTCGAAACGACCACGAAGCGCGTCCACCGCACCGACGCGTTCCCCGTGTTCGTCGGCGGCGACAACTCGCTCACCGTACCGAACGTCCGCCCACTCCTCTCCGACTCCGTGGGCGTGCTGAGTTTCGACGCGCACCTCGACTGTCGCGAGGTACTGGACGAACCGACGAGCGGCACGCCCTACCGTCAGTTGTTCGAGGACGGACTGGACGACCTCGCGGTTGTCGGCGCGCGCGACTTCGAGACGGCGGGCGACTACGACGACTACCTCGTCTCGCAGGGCGGAACGGTCCATCCCGCGCGCGATGTCGAGAACGACCCCGTGGAGACGGTTCGCGAGGCGCTCTCGGGCCTCGACGCCGACTCCGTGTACGTCAGCCTCGACACCGACGTGCTCGACCAGTCGCACGCGCCGGGCGTGAGCGCGCCGACGCCCGGCGGTTTGAGCACGCACGCGCTCTACGAGGCGCTCTCTGCGGCGGTCGCGGACCCGCGCGTCGTCGGGTTCGAGGTGGTGGAGTGCGCGCCGCCGCTCGACGAGTCGGGGCGAACGACCCGCGCCGTCTCCCGCGCCATCGCGCACGTTCTCGCGGAGGTGACGAACCGTGAGTGAGTACACGCTCGTCCACGACGCCGCCAACGTGGTCGTCGGACCCGACGACGGAACCGGAGTCGAGACGCTCGGAGACGCCTCGGTCGTCACCGTCGATGGTCGCGTCGCGGAAGTCGGCCCGACGGAGGAGCTACTGCGGGAGTACCCGGTCGAGAACGCGGAGACGGCCGTCGACGCGTCCGGTCGCCTCGTGACGCCGGGGTTCGTGGACCCGCACACGCACGCGCTGTTCGCGGGCGACCGCACCGACGAGTTCGAGGCGAAACTCCGCGGGACCTCGTACGAGGAGATTCTCGCGGAGGGCGGTGGCATCCTTCGCACCGTCCGCGCCGTCCGCGAGGCCAGCGTCGAGGAACTCGCCGCGAACCTCCGCGCGCACCTCGACGTGATGGCCGAACACGGGACGACCACGGTCGAGGTCAAGAGCGGGTACGGGTTGGACACCGAGACTGAACTCCGGATGCTGGCGGCCATCGAGCGCGCGCACGAGTCTCACGCCGTCGACGTGGTGGCGACGTTCATGGGCGCACACGCCGTCCCCGAGGACTCGGACGCCGAAGCGTACACCGAACACGTGATTGACGAACAGATTCCCGCGGTCGCGGAGCAGGGCGTCGCCGAGTTCTGCGACGTGTTCTGCGAGCGAGACGTGTTCACCGCGGACCAGACCCGGCGAATCCTCCGCGCCGGATTGGAACACGGTTTGAAACCGAAGGTGCACGCGGACGAGTTCGCGCGCATCGGCGCGACGGACGCCGCGGCCGACGTCGGCGCGGTGAGCGCGGACCACCTCCTCCAGACCGACGACGCCGGCCGGGAGGCGCTTGTCGACGCGGGGGTCGTTCCCGTGTTGCTCCCCGGGACGGCGTTCGCGCTCGGCGAGGAGTACGCCGACGCTGGGGCGTTCCTCGACGGGGAGACGTCGGTCGCGCTCGCGACCGACTTCAACCCGAACTGCTACTCGCGGAGCATGGGGTTCGCGGTCACGCTCGGGTGCGTCGGGATGCGGATGACGCCCGGCCAGTCGCTCCGGGGGGCCACGCACGCCGCTGCGAGGGCGCTCGACCGCGACGATTTGGGCACGCTCCGCGAGGGCGCGCCCGCGGACCTGCTCGTCCACGCCGTCTCGTCGCCCGTCGAAGTCCCGTACACGCTCGACGTGAACACCGTCGAGACTGTCCTCAAGTCGGGGGTGGTCGTCCGTGAGTGAGGTCGTGCTGGACGGCGAATCGTTGACGCCGCACGAGGTGGAACGCGTCGCCCGCGAGGGCGCGCCCGTCTCGGTGTCGGACGACGCCCGCGAGCGCATTCGCGCGTCCCGCGAGCGCGTCGAAGCCGCTATCGACTCGGGCGAGTCCGTCTACGGCCTGAACACGGGGTTCGGCCACCTCGTGGACACCCGCATCGACCCCGACGACGTCGAGACGCTGCAGGAGAACCTCGTGCGCAGTCACTCGGCGGGCGTCGGCCGCGAACTCGACCCCGAGGAGGTGCGGGGGCTGATGGTCACGCGCGCGAACACGCTCGCGAAGGGCTACTCGGGAATTAGACCGGTCGTCGTGGACTTGCTCTGCGACATGCTGAACGCGGGTGTCCACCCCGTCGTCCCCTCCCGGGGGAGTCTCGGCGCGAGCGGCGACCTCGCACCGCTTGCCCACGTGGCGTCCGTCCTCATCGGCGAGGGCGAAGCGCTCGTGGACGGCACCCGCTACCCGGGGGCGGACGCGCTCGCCGCCGCCGACCTCACGCCGGTGACGCTCCGCGCGAAAGAGGGGTTGGCGCTCATCAACGGCACCCAACTCACCGTCGCGTTGGCCGCGCTCGTCGTGGTCGACGCGGAACGCGTCCTTGACGCCGTGGACGCCGCGGGCGCGCTCACCACCGAAGTGACGATGGGGACGACGGCGAACTGCGACCCCGCCGTGAACGCCGTCCGTCCCCACCGAGGACAGGCGGAGAGCGCGAAAAACGTCCGCCTACTCACCGATGGGTCGGAAGTCATCGAGTCCCACCGGAACTGCGACCGCGTGCAGGACGCGTACTCGATTCGGTGTCTGCCGCAGGTCCACGGCGCGGTCCGCGATTCAGTGCGCCATCTCCGCGAGGCCGTCGAAGTGGAGTTGAACAGCGCGACCGACAACCCCCTCGTCTTCCCGCCCGGCGACGTGGACGACCGGGCGAGCGGCGGCGAGCGTGCCGCAGTCATCTCCGCGGGGAACTTCCACGGCGAACCGCTCGCGCTCCGCCTCGATTACACCGCTGGCGCGCTCACCGACCTCGCCGCCATCGCCGAACGGCGCGTCGACCGCATGCTCAACCCCGACGTGCAGGAACCCCACTTGCCGCCGTTCCTCACCGAACACAGCGGCCTCCAATCCGGGTTGATGATAGCCCAGTACACCGCCGCCGCCCTCCTGAACGAGTGTCGGTCGCTCGGACGGCCGTCCCTCGACTCGACGCCCGTGAGCGGCGGACAGGAAGACCACGTGAGCATGAGCGGGCAGAGCGCGCTCAACGCCCGCACCGTCCTGGAGAACGTCGCGACCGTCGTCGGCGTCGAACTCGTCTGCGCGGCGCAGGGCGCGGAGTTCATCGACGACGACCTCTCGCTCGGCGACGGCACGCGCGAGACGTACGACGCCGTTCGAGAACTCGTCCCGAAACTCGACGCCGACCGCGCGCTCTCGCCGGACATCGAGGCCGCCCGCGACTTGGCGCGCTCCGACGCGTTCAGCGCACTCCTCGACTCGCTCGCCTAGTCGCGTTCGAGGCGCTCCTTGCGCTCTTCGTACTCGTCGTGGTCCATCTCACCGCGAGCGTACGCGTGCCGGAGTTCTTCGAGCGCGCCGTCGGAGGATTCACCGCCGGTCAGTGCGCGGTAGAGGACGTAGCCGCCGCCGAGCAGGACGACGAGCCACACGAGTCCGAGACCGGCGAACCACCCGCCGCCGTCGTGCATTCCGTAGTAGCCGCCCATCATCGGCACCGCGAACGCCATCATCAGGAACGGGAGCAGGACGAGCGCGGCGAGAACCACGAGAATTACGCGGAGCACGCTATCGGAGGACTGACTGCTCATACCCGCCGATTCGACGGACGATCGCAAAAAACCGGTGGCCTATTCGCTCACGGCGTCGAGAACGCGGTCGAAGCGCTCCGCGACGTCGTCCGCGATGTGGTCGAGGTCGTCGTTCTCGGTGACGCCGATGAGTTCGGTCGGGTCGACCGCGCTCACGACGACGCCGTCGTCCGTTTCGTACACGACGACGTTGCACGGCAGGAGCGCGCCGAGGTCGGGTTCGGCCTGCAGTCCCTCGTGGGCGAGCGCCGGATTGCACGCGCCGAGGATGCGGTACTTCTCGAACTCGACTTCGAGTTTCTTCGCGAACGTCGACTGGACGTCGATGTCGCAGAGAACCCCGAATCCCTCGTCGGCGAGGGCGTCCTCGACGCGTTCTACCGTCTCATCGAACTCGGAGTCCACGACGACGCGCTTGGTGTACGACATATCGCGACCTATGGGCCACGGTCGTTTAACGGTACGCCACTCGGCACACGTCGTGGCGTTCGACGCTGGGGCGGCTTTTTCCCGTCACGTTCCGTACAGTCTCGTATGAGCGAACGCGACCCCATCGAGCTGACCGAAGACGAGCGCGACGAATTCCTCGGTCGCGGCGGCACGGGCGTCATCTCGCTCTCGTCGGGGATGGACGAACCGCCGCACGCGATTCCCGTCTCGTACGGCTACGACGCGACGGAGGAGACGTTCTACTTCCGCCTCGCTGTCGACGAGGAGAGCGAGAAGGGCGACCTTTCCGGGCGTCAAGTCACGTTCGTCGTCTACGGCCAGAACGACGACTGGCGGAGCGTCGTCGCGAAAGGCTCCCTCCGGGAGACCACCGACGACGACATCGCGGCAACCGCGCTCTCCGGCCTGGAACGCACGCACATCCCGCTCGTCGACATCTTCGGGCGGCCGCCGCGACAGGTCGTCTTCGAGTTCTACCAACTCGTCCCGGACAGCCTCACCGGACGCCGCGAGGTGCGGACCGGCCTGTAGTCTGCGCCGAACTAACTCCGTGGGCGTCGACGGCCCGGTATGCTGAGCCCCCTCGAACGCGTCCGCCTGACCGCGGACGTCTGGCGCGCGACGTACGCCGATGCCTCGGAAATCGCGGCTCGCCGAAACCGCCGGGTCGAGGAGGTACTCGCGTTCGTCCGCCGGAACTCCCGGTTCTACGACGACCACTACGCCGACGTCCCCGCGGGCGAAGCGGACCTCACCGCCTACCCGCCGGTGACGAAAACCGACCTGCTCGCGAACCTGGACGACGCCGTCACCGATCCCGCCATCACGCGCGACCGCCTCGAAGCCTTCCTCGCAGACCGAGACCAGATAGGCGCGCGTTTTCTCGACGACTACTTCGTCTGGACGACCTCGGGAACGACGGGCGACCCCGCCGTCGTCGTCCACGACCCCGCGTTCTTCGTGCTCTCGGACGTTCTCGGCGACCGCTGGCTGTGGCCCGCGATAGCGAACCGGGGGACGCTCGGCCGCCTCCTCGCGAACGACTTCCGGGTCGCGTTGGTCGCCGTCGGCGGCGGTCACTTCGCGGGCGCGGCAGGCGTCGGCACGATGCAGCGCGAATCCCGGCTGCTCCGAGAGCGGATTCGACTGTTCTCCCCGATGGACCCCTTCGACGACTTGGTTTCCGCGCTGAACGACTACCGGCCAGCGATAGTCGGCGGCTACGCCACCGTGCTCGCGGAGCTCGCGCGCGCCCAGCGCGACGGCGACCTCGACATCTCGCCCGCCGTCGTCGTCGCGACGGCCGAACCCGTCACGCGCGAGGACAAGGACGGAATGCGGTCGGCGTTCGACTGCGTCGTCCGCGAGACGTACGGCGCGTCCGAATTCGTCCCCATCGCCGTCGAGTGCGGACACGGCAACCTCCACGCGAACACTGACTGGGTGGTCGTCGAACCTGTCGACGAGAACTACGACCGCGTTCCGCCGGGCACGCCCTCACACACCGTTCTCGTCACGAACCTCGCGGACCGCGCGCTCCCTCTCGTTCGCTACGACCTCGGCGACAGCGTCACCCTCCACGCGGAACAGTGCCCGTGCGGGAGCGCGTTCCCCGTCCTCTCCGTCGGCGGCCGACAGGGCGCAGTCCTCCGGTTCGACACCGACGACGGGGAGGTCGTGGTGTTCCCACTCGCGGTCACGACCGCCGTCGAATCCGCGCCCGGCGTGCGACGCGTGCAGATAGCCCGAACCGGCCCCCACGAACTCAGCGTTCGGGTCGAACCGGTCTCCGGGCGCGACGATGACACGGTGTGGAACGCCGCGGAGACGAACCTCCGCGAGTTCCTCGACGAACAAGGACTCCCCGACGTGACGATAGCCCGCGACCCGACGCCGCCCACCCGCGACGCCGGAAGCGGGAAGTACCGACACGTCTGGACCGCGTAACTACTCGTTCTGGTCTCGGTCCGCTTTCTCGTCTTCGTGTTCGTCGCGTTCCTCCTCCGTTCGCTCGCGCTCGTTGAGTTCTTCTTCCATCGCGCGCTCGCGCTGTCTGCGGTCCTCGGCGCGGTCTTTCTTCTCCCGGCCCTCCTTGGTGTCGCCCATACTATCGTGTTCGGCGTCTAGTCGGTTAATTCCCACCACCGATACGCTCCTTAGGGAGGTTGCCGTACGTTAGCATGGTGACCCTCGGTGCCGAAAGAGCTACTCGTCGACGGTCTCCCGCCGCGGGACGCGGGACGCGGAATCGCACGCATCAGCAGAACCGTGATGGACGAACTCGGGGTGGCACAGGGGGATATCGTTTCCATCACGGGCCGACGGAAGACGGTCGCGAAAGTCCGCGCGGGCTACGAACGCGACCCAGACTCGCTGTGTCGCATCGACGGGAACGTCCGCGCGAACGCGGACGTCGTAATCGACGACACGGTGACGGTCGAACGCGCAGCGACGCGGAACGCGGACGAGGTGACTATCGCCCTCCCGGGATACGTCTCCTTGCGCGGCGCGGAACCGTACCTGAAACAACTGCTCGTCGACCGCCCGGTCGTCCGCGGCGACGTGGTCCACGTTCGGTTGCTCGGTCAGCCGTTCGCGTTCCTCGTCACGAGCACGACACCCACGGAGTCGGTGATTATCACCGAACGAACCGACCTCACGGTGCGCGACGAACCGATATCGCCCGACGACCTCCAGCCGGACCAGTCGGAACTCCCGCGCACGACCTACGAGGACATCGGCGGACTGGACCGCGAACTCGACCAGATTCGGGAGATGATCGAACTCCCGCTTCGCCATCCCGAACTGTTCCAGCGCCTCGGCATCGCGCCGCCGAAGGGCGTGCTCCTGCACGGCCCGCCCGGAACCGGGAAGACGCTCATCGCGAAAGCCGTCGCGAACGAGGTCAACGCGTCCTTCTTCTCGATTTCCGGGCCGGAGATAATGTCGAAGTACTACGGGGAGTCGGAGGGCCATCTTCGTGAGGTGTTCGACGAGGCGGCCGAACACACGCCAGCGGTGGTGTTCATCGACGAACTCGACAGCATCGCGCCGAGTCGCGACCGAACGACCGGCGAAGTCGAGCGCCGCGTCGTCGCCCAGCTCCTCAGTCTGATGGACGGCCTGGACGAACGCGGGAACGTCGTCGTCATCGCGGCGACGAATCGCGTGGACGCAATCGACCCCGCGCTCCGGCGCGGTGGCCGGTTCGACCGCGAAATCGAAATCGGCGTGCCGTCCCGCGACGGTCGGGAGGAGATACTGGCCATCCACACGAAGGGGATGCCGCTCGCCGAGGACGTCGACCTCGAATCGCTCGCCGACGACACGCACGGCTTCGTCGGGTCCGACCTCGAATCGCTCGCGAAGGAAGCCGCGATGCACGCGCTGCGGCGCATCCGCCCAGAAATCGACCGGGACGGGGAGACGCTCCCGCCCGACCTCCTCGAGCGCATCGACGTCACGCACGCCGACTTCGAGGACGCCCTGCAGAACGTCGCTCCCTCCGCGATGCGCGAAGTGTTCGTGGAGGTTCCGGACGTCACTTACGACGATGTCGGTGGATTGGACTCCGTGAAACACGAACTCGTGCGCGCCGTCGAGTGGCCGCTCGCGTACCCGGAGATGTTCGAATCGCTGCACACGCATCCGCCGCGTGGTGTCCTGCTCTACGGCCCGCCGGGGACGGGGAAGACGCTACTCGCGCGCGCCGTGGCGAACGCGAGCGGCGTGAACTTCATCTCCGTGAAGGGGCCGGAACTCCTCGATAAGTTCGTCGGCGAGTCCGAGCGCGCGGTCCGCGAGGTGTTCGAGCGCGCCCGCCAGACCGCGCCGACAATCGTGTTCTTCGACGAAATCGACGCGCTCGCCCCGGAACGCGGCGGGTCGTTCGACTCGCGCGTCACCGAACGCGTCGTCAGCCAACTCCTCACCGAGTTAGACGGAATCGAGGAACTCCGCGGCGTGTTCGTCGTCGGCGCGACGAACCGTCCCGACATCATCGACCGCGCGCTCCTCCGGCCCGGCCGCCTCGAGAAACTCGTCTTCGTTCCGAGTCCCGACCTGGACTCGCGCCGCGAGATTTTCGCCGTTCACACCCGCGGCGTTCCGCTCGCGGACGACGTGGACCTGGACGAACTCGCGGAGCGGACGGAGGATTACACCGGCGGCGACATCGAAGCCATCGTCCGCGAAGCGAGCATGCTCGCGATGGAGGACGCGCTCGTGGCCGCTGAGGATTCCCCGACGGAAATCGACCCGGAGACGCTCTCGGCCGACCTCGTCGTGACTGCGGCGCACTTCGACGCCGCGATACAGAAGACGCGGCCGTCGGTCACGGAACAGATGCACGAGTTCTACGAGCGCATCGCCGACGAACTCGGCGGCGTCACGGAGGCCGAATCCGCGGACGCTCGCCTCGGCTTCCAGTAGCCGGGGCATCCGTCGGGCGAGGAGTTATCAGCCCGTCGACCGATGGTCGTGTCGATGGTCGAATACGAACGTGCGGACGGGGTCGCGGTCGTCACTATCGACCGCCCCGAGGCGCGGAACGCGATAGACCGGGAGACCGCACGCGGCCTCCGGGACGCGTGGGAGCGATTCGAGGACGACGATGGCGCTCTCGTCGGCGTCCTCACGGGCGCTGGCGGGACGTTCTCGGCGGGCGCTGATTTGGAGAAGATGGACTTAGAAGAGACCGAGGACGGCTGGCTCGGGTTCACCCGCAAACGCGTCGAGAAACCCACTATCGCCGCCGTGGAAGGCTACTGCGTCGCGGGCGGACTGGAGATGGCGCTCTGGTGTGACCTCCGCGTCGCCGCCGAGAGCGCCACGTTCGGCTGTTTCGAGCGCCGGTTCGGCGTCCCGCTCGTTGACGGCGGCACCCAGCGACTCCCCCGTCTCGTCGGTCGTGGCCGCGCGCTGGACATGATTCTCACCGGGCGCGTCGTCGACGCGGACACGGCGCTCGACTGGGGGCTCGCGGACCGCGTGACGGACGACGGAAACGCCCTCAACGCCGCCGTCGAACTCGCCGAGACCATCGCGGAGTTCCCACAGGAGACAGTGCGAACCGACCGCGCCGCGCTCTACGACGGCCTCGGCACCTCGCTCGAAGCGGGTCTCGAAATCGAAGCCGAGTACGGTCGCGGCGTGCTGGACGTGGCGGACGCGGGCGCGGAACGCTTCTCCGCGGGCGAGGGTCGCGGCGGTGCGGGTATCGACGAGGATTGAGTACACGGCCCGGCTAAAATATATTTTAGCTAACATATATCGGTGGGGCGACCCCAGACACGTGTATGGCACGAAACCCACCAGCGGACCACGCGCGTCCGCTCCACGAAACGGACCCCTCGCTCGTTTCGGTCGACGGCGAGAGCGACGACGCGACGGTCGCCGAGACCGGAACCACCATCGCGGGCGTCACCACCGACGACGCCGTAGTACTCGCCGCTGACCGCCGCGCGAGCGTCGGCGGCGGTCGATTCGTCACCAACAAGAACACCCGAAAGGTCGAATCCGTCCACCCGAGCGCGGCCGCGGCGCTCTCCGGCACGGTCGGCCACCTCCAGCGGTTCGTCCGCCTCCTGCGCGCCGAATCCAGCCTCTACGAGGACCGACGCGGCGAACCCATCCCCGTCGAGGCGCTCGGCACGCTCGCGGGGAACGTCCTGCGAACCTCACACCTCGCCATCCAACCGCTCGTCGGCGGGGTCGACGACGACGGCCCACACCTCTTCGAGATGGACGGCGGTGGCGGCGTGCTCGAAGACCGCTACGCTGCCGGTGGGAGCGGCATGCAACTCGCGTACGGCGTCCTCGAACGCCGCTACGCGGACGGACTCGCCATCGAGGACGCGCGCCGTCTCGCCGCGGACGCAATCGACGCCGCGAGCGAACGCGACACCGCGAGCGGGAACGGCCTCACCGTCGCGACCGTCACCGCGGACGGCGTCGAGGTAGCAGAGTACGACGCGGCCGCGGAGGTGGCGTCGTGAACACCGACCAGCAGGCGTACGACCGCGGGACGACGATTTTCTCGCCGGACGGCCGCCTCTATCAGGTCGAGTACGCCCGCGAAGCCGTCAAACAGGGCGCACCCGTGGTCGGCGTCCGCGCCTCCGATGGCGTCGCCTTCGTCGCGCACCGCGCGAGTCAGTCGCCGCTCGTCGAATCCGAGAGCATCGAGAAACTCCACGGCGTGGACGACCACGTCGCCGTCGCGAGCGCCGGGCACGCCGCCGACACCCGCCGTCTCGTGGACGTCGCGCGCCGCGCCGCACAGCAAGAACGCCTCCAGTACGGCCAACCGGCGACCGCCGCCGACCTCGCGACCACCGTCGCAGACCACGTCCAGGAGAACACGCAGTCCGGCGGAACGCGGCCCTACGGCACCACGCTGCTCGTCGCTGGCGTCGACGCCGAACCCGGACTCTACGAGATAGACCCGTCGGGCGCGACCCGCGAGTGGCGCGCCACCGCCGCCGGACGCGGGAGCGACCGCGCGCTCGACCGCCTCGAAGCCGACCACGACCCCGACGCGGATATCGACGCGGCGCTCTCGCTCGCGCTCGACGCCCTCGATGCCGCCGTCGACGACCTCGAACTCGGCGACGTGGACGCCGCGACCGTCACCGACGGCGGCCACGAAGAACTCACAGAGAACCGGATTCGGGACGCGCGCTAACTCGCGCGCTGGGACCCGGTGAACGCGCCGTTCACCACCGCGCGCGCCGCCCGACGCCCCTCATCGGTCAGCACGTACCCTGACTCCGTCTTCCGCACGAAGTGCCCCGACAACTGCCGGAGGTGGTACGCGAAACCGGCCGACGTGTCCGCGTCCGCCGATTCCTGCAGTCCCGAGAAGGACACCGGCGTTTCGCCCGACCGTTCGGCTTCCAGCAAGTGGAGGAGGACCGACACCCGGACCTCGTTCGCCAGTCGCCCGAACGCCTCGCTCGCCGGGAGCGCGGACTCCGCGTCGACGTTCACCGTCGCTCCCACGTCCACCTCCCCGAGCGCGCCCTCGACGTCCGATTCGTCCATACCCCCACGTACGGCGTCCGCGTGAAAAACACACCGCCCGCGGCAGTCCTCCGCTACGGCCGGGCGTTCTGCGCGCCGTCGCCGAGTTCCTCGGCAGTGTGTACGGCATCGTAGCCGGCGAGACGCCCGAGCGGTGCGAGAACCGCGAAGACACCCCGTAACAGTGGAACCGGCGCTATCGTCGCGTACGTATCGTGGGGGTGTTCGTTCATCCAGACCGAAAGCTGGAGCAGGCTCTCGGGAACGCCGTCCTCGTCCGTACGGCCCTGCTGTGCGAGGACGTAGTTCGTCTCGAGCCACTGTTTCGACCGACGGGCTGGACGTCGCTCCCAGCGAAACCGCGTCGGTTCGCGCGTCGGGTTCCAGTGCGTGTGCGGGACGTCTCTCGGGAGCGTCACAGACTCGCCCTCCGTCAGCGTTCGCTCCGTCCCGTCGTACGCCACTCGAAGCTTCCCGGCCGTGACCTCGAACCACTCCTCTTGCTTCGGATGGACGTGTTCCTGCCCGTTGTCCAGTCCCCACGGTTCGTGCGGCAACTCGACGGACTCCCGCGCGGGGCCCGGCGGCGGATACATCACCGCCTCCAGCCTGAGGTACTCGCCGTTCGTCTCGGCCGGTCCCTCTACTACCGTGTAGCCCTTCGGCTCGGTGCGTTCGACTCCCCCATTCATGCAGAAACGTTGACAGGGCCGGCACTTAGTTCCTTGGTAACTATCCACACGAAATCGGGGTCGTCGCCGAACCGCGTCCGCCGTTTCCCGCTGCCGGCACCTTGATTGGAGCGCGGGTCGACTACACCCCCATGCCCGCGTCGTTCGCCCCCGGGTTCCGGTCGGTGGACACCGAGTACGACGACCACCACCCGCCGGTCGAGGGCGAGATACCGGAGTGGCTGTCGGGCGCCCTCCTGCGCAACGGTCCCGGACTGTTCAGCGCCGACGGCGACCGCGTCACCCACTGGTTCGACGGCCTCGCGATGCTCCGCCGCTACGCCTTCGCGGACGGCGGACTCTCCTACTCGAACCGTTTTCTCCGCACGAACGCGTACGAGGACGCGACAAACGGCGACCTCACCGGTCAGTTCGCGACCGACGAGCGAGGCTGGCGGAAACTCGTCTCGTGGCTCCGGTCGCTCGGCCCGCCCGAGGTGACGGACAACGCGAACGTCCACGTCGCCAGATTCGACGGCGAGTACGTCGCGCTCACGGAGACGCCGAAACGGGTGGCGTTCGACCCCGAGACGCTCGAAACCCGGGGAGAGTTCTCGTTCGCGGACGACATCGCGGAACACGTCGCCGCCGCCCACCTCGTCGACGACCCCCACCGCGACGAGTGGGTCGGCTTCAGCACGCGATTCGGCCGCACGCCCCGCTATCAAGTGTACCGCGTGAAACCGGACAGCCGCTCGCGAGACCTCGTGGCGTCCGTCGAGACGGACACCGCGGCGTACGTCCACGACTGCAGCGTCACCCGCGACCACGTCGTGCTCGTGGAGACCCCGCTCGTCGTCTCGCTGTGGCGCGCGCTCAGTCCGTTCTCGGAGGGCTTCCTCGACGCGCTGGACTGGCGGCCCGACCGCGGCGTGCGCGTGCTCGTCGTCGACCGCGACACCGGCCGACTCGTCGCGGACCCGACGCTCCCCGCGGCGTTCGCGTTCCACCACGGGAACGCATACGACGACGGCGACGACCTCGTTCTGGACCTCGTGGAGTTCCCCGACGCCGACATCGTGAACGCGATGCGACTCGACGAACTCGACGGCCCCGGCTTCCCCGACGTCCCCGACGGCCGTCCCGTCCGCTACCGCGTCGATACGGCCGAAAACACGGCCGAACGCACTCAACTCCACCCGGTCGGGATGGAGATGCCGCGCGTCCCCCGAACCGTCGTCGGTCGCCGCCACCGCTACCTCTACGCGCAGGGCACCGACCGCGACGGCGCGAACGGCCTCGTGAAACTCGACTGCGAGACCGGTGGTACCCGCGAGTGGTGGGAAGACGGCGTCTACGTCGAGGAACCGATTCCAATCACTCGCCCCGACGGCGACGGCGAGGACGACGGCGTGGTGGTCGCGACGGCGCTCGACGTCGACCGCGAACGCACCGACCTCATGATTTTCGACGCGAGCACCCTCGACGTCCGCGCCCGCGCACACCTCCCGCACGCCGAACCGTTCGGCTTCCACGGCCGCTTCTTCGACGCCGAACCGTAGTCCGCCTGTTCACTCGGCCGTCTCGAACCCGACCGCGGAACGGCGACGAGTCTCGCCTGCTCAGCCGGAGTCGTTCGATACCACCTCGCGTCTGGTGAGTTCTCGATGACAGAGCACGGGGAGGACGGCGGTGTACGTTCGCGCCGGGATTCGAAGCGTCCCCGCCATCCCGCGGGGAACCGTCGACGTCAGTTTATCCCACGGGATTTCGCGGATCCGCTGGAGGTCGCTGTTCTCGTCGTAGATGTGGTGGTACTTGACCGTCAACTCGATTTCGACGGCTCGCTCGAACGCTGGTTCCGTGGACGTGTTTGCACCTTCGACCGTCTCCAGTTTCCAGTTCGGAATCGATCCCCTCGCGGTCGTGATGAGTTCCCGGTCGGGAAATTCGCTATCCAGCAGCGCCCGGAGGCGCTCGTACGCACGGGCGTTCGCCAGCCGCGTCGCCCACTCCGGGAACGGCCGCTTTTCTGACGACCCGCCGTCAGTCCTCGTCGATACTGCTGGGCGACGCTCACTCCTCACGAGTCACCTCCCCGGGACCGCTTCGCGGTCGTGCCCTCGGTCACTTCACCGGAACCGAACCGCTCTCTGAGCGCCACCTTGTCGACCTTGCGCGTCGAGGTGCGCGGGAGGGCCTCCACGAAGTAGACGCGCCGCGGTATCTCGTAGTCCGACAGGTGGTCGCGACATACCGACACGATGTCGTCGTCGGTGACACCGTCGCCGCGGACGATAGCCGTCACGCACTCCCCCAGTCGTTCGTGCGGCGTGCCGACGACGGCGACCTCCGCGACGCCGTCCGTCCGATAGATAGCGTCCTCGACGGCCGCGGGATACACGTTCTCGCCGCCGGTGACGATCATGTCGTCGAGCCGGTCGTCGACGAAGAGGTGTCCGTCCTCGTCCATGTGACCGACGTCCCCGGACTTCAGCCACGTCTTCCCGTCGCGTCGGACGAAGGCCGCGTCGTTCTTCTCCGGGCGATTGTAGTATCCGGGCGTGACGGTGTCGCCGTGCCAGAGGAGTTCTCCCGTCTCGCCCGTGTCGACGATTTCGCGGGTGTCGGGGTCCTCGATGCGGACCTCGGCCACTTCCCCCGCGACGGGGCCGACGCTCCCCGGCTTGTAGACGTCCTGTCCGGGTCTGTTCTGCGCCGAAAGCGGCGTCGTCTCGGTCATCCCGTACCCTTCGTAGAGCTTCGCGTCGAGCGCCTGCTCCGCATCGCGGAACAACTCGACCGGCATCGGCGCCCCGCCGATACCGACCCACTCCAGCGCCGAGAGGTCGTACCCCGCAACGCCGTGGTCGAGCAGGTCGCGCAGCATCGTCGGCACGAACATCGTGTACGTGATTCCTTCCGACTCGATCGTTTCCGCCGCCGTCTCCGGGTCCCACTCCGGGAGGAAGTGGACCGGAACGCCGTGAACGAGCGCAGGTGTCGTCGTCGTATTCAGGCCGGCAGCGTGGAAACAAGGCGTGACCGTGAGGTACGCTCCGTCGCGCTCCGGGCGCATGTAGTGAATCGTCGCCAGCGCGTTCGCCGTGAGGTTGCCGTGCGTGTGCACGACACCCTTCGGACGGTCGGTCGTCCCGCTCGTGTAGAGTAACTCGGCCGTCTCGGCGTCCCTGCGTGGCTGTGAACTGTCGATTCGCTCCGAGTCGGCGACGAACCGCCCGTAATCGAGTCCCTCCTCGCTCCCGGCCGCGATGACGTGTTCGGCGTTCGGGTCGAGCGCCGCGAGCCGTGACGCGAGTTCACCCGCCGTGAACACCGCCGTGGGAGCGGCGTCGTCGAACACGTCCCGTATCGTCTCCGCCTCGTACCGGAGGTTGATCGGAACGGGAATCGCGCCCCGTTTCATCGCGCCGAGGTAGGCCGTCACGAAGGTCACGCTGTTCGGGAGGAACAGCGCCACCCGGTCTCCCGATTCGACGCCCAGTTCGGCGAGGCCGCCCGCGACGGCGTCCGTCTCGTCCCGGAGGTCGTCGTAGGTGAGCGTCCGCCGCGGGTCGGCGACCGCCGTTCGGTCCGGCGTCGTACGCGCGTTCCGCTCGACGTGATTCGCGAAGTTCATTCGATCACCGAGGGAACTCCCTTACCGGCCGATCGTGTCCTGTTACCTTAGGTATTCTTGGCGAAATAATTCGCCGCATGCGTCGACTCAGACTCCGCGGTATTTCAACCCGTGAACCGGGCACGGACGCCGCTCCTCACTCGCCGAAGTCGTCGACAGTGAGCGGTGTCGCGTCGGACCGATACGCCTCGAACGTCTCCTCGGCCCACTCCCGTATCGGGGGTGCCGTCGCTTCGAAACCCGTCTGAATCGTCCCCGATTCGTCGAACCCGCCCACCCCGACCAGGTCGTCGTAAATCGCGAGGAACCAGGACTGCTCCGTTCCCTCTGCCGCCCGGTAAAACCTCGCTCCCTCACGGCTCATCTCGCGAAACATCTCACAGAGGTCGGGGTGAGAGCGGACGTACTCGAACAGGTCGGGCGTGAAAATCGTCTCGTGGGCGGTGTCGTCCTCGACGATCTGTTCGTGCATGATTCGGATTATCAGTTCGTTCGCCGTGTTCGCGAGGAAGCGGACGCGCTCCGACCGCCGCATCAGTTCCGCCCACCGGTCGACGCTCTGGAGCGTATCGAGGCGGTCGGGGTCCGTGACTTTCGCGTCGTTGAGGAGTCTGAGGTCGAAGTCGATCTCCGCCATCGGGAGCAGGTGTCGATGGCGGGCCAGTCGACGGGAGAGTTCCATCGACTCCCGGAACCGGTCGTAATCGGCGGCGAGCAGGTCCCCGAACCGCGTCGTCGCGTACCCGTCGTCGGTCGCCTCGATCCATCCGCGCTCGGAGAACCCGTCCAGAACCCGGCCGACGGTCGTGTCGGAGATATCGGTCGCCTCCGCGAGTTCCCGCTCGGTGTGCGGACGCGCCGCCAACAGTTCGAGAACGGTCACTCGGTTCTCCGACCGGACGAGGAACTCGAGTTCGCTGTGCGCGTCGACCATACCCGCGATTCGGACGGTCCGATGAAATATCTCCGGGTGGACCGAGTGCGACGGCGCAGCGCCCCGTCAGTCGAGGTCCAACGAGTTTCGCGAGCTGTTCGGCGTACACTTTCCTCGCGCCGTTTTCCTCACGACGGGCGTGATGGATGGTCTGCCTGTACGCTTCGGTGAGTCCGTGCGCCGCGTGGTGTTCGGCGACGCCGTCCTCGACCGAGGGCGATACCTCGGGGCCGTGAGTCGTCATACAGGGACGCGGACGGCGGGCCGGATAGATTCGGGTCGCGGCAGTCGCCCGCTTCGACGCGCAGCCGTCCATCGACGCGCTACTCACACGCTCCGTCCGCGGTCACCGAACACGTCACGGTCACCTGTCCCGTCGCGCCGGCGACGGCGAACGACTGTTCGACCGTCAGCGTGCCGCGGCCGTCGTCGAGCGCGTCCCGAACCCGGTCGGCGGTCGCGTCCGCGACCGGAATCCGGTACGTCATCGTCCGCGTGTCGTCGGGTGCGACGATTGCGCCGTCTCCGGACGTGGTGCCGTACGCGAGTTTCGGCGCGTCGGCCGTCTGGTATCTCACGACGACTCCTTCGAGTTCGATTCGTCGATCCGTCGGGTTGTGAACGGCCACGTACACGCGGAGCGACCCGTCCGCGGTTCCGACGTCCGACACGGCGGCGTCGAGGCGGTCCGCGGTGGCCGTCGCGGTCTGTCGACTCGTGATGTGGCCGTGGACGTTGCCGATGGCGACGCCGCCGACGAGCGCGCCGGCGAGGACGAGCGCCGCCGCGGCCGCCCGGTATCGCATCGGCGTCCGAATCAGGCCGCGAACGCCGCCCAGACACGCGACCGCGCCGGCGAGCGCGACCGCCTGCGCGACCCGAATCGCGTCCGTGGTCGCCGGCGAGTGCGAGGTCGTCGCGAACGACTGCTGGCCCGTCGTCACGTGGTCGAGACGCAGTTGCGCGGCGACGAACGCGACGAAGCCCGCGACCACGAAAACGGCCAGCCAACGGTCGTCGAGTCGTCCGACCACCGTTCCGCTCGTCGCGGAGACGGCGACGCCGACGAGCGCGAAGAACCCGTCGAGACTGGCGTTGATCAGGACGTCGACCGCGGTCCCCCACACGACGTTCAATACCTGTCCGGCCGACCCGTGGAGGAGCCACGTTATCGCCACGCTCGTCGAGAGCGAGGCAAGCGCGACGCCGCCGACGAACCCGAGGACGGTGTCGCCGTAGGTGACGCGGCCGCCGCGGTATCTCGTGCGTCGTTCGATCACGACGCCGCCGACGGTCGCGCCGAACAGCGCGTACGACGCCAGTGTCGTTCCGTACGTGGACCCGGCCACGAGGCCGGCCGACGCGACGGCTATGAGGGCGATGGATACTGTGCGATTTTCGGCGGTGGAGAGCCACCGGGCTGGGAGACGGGGGAGGGTGGAGGGCACCGTCACGTTTTCTGACACTCGACTACGGGGTCTTAGCAGTTGGGTCGCGCCGCGGATGTCTACCGGGTCGTCGGGGACTCCGCACGCGGCGGCCACTTCGAGTGTTCAGTCGCCGTCCGAGCGGTCGTAGTCGTCGTCGCGGTCGTACTTCTCGAGGGCGGCTTCGTCGACGGGTGCGAGGGCGTCGTCGTACTCCGCGCCGTCGGCCTCGTCGTCGGTTCCGATGCCGAGCGCCTCCCCTTCGAACCGACGCTCGACGAGGCGGCCGCCGGCGACGAGGGCGACGCCGACCGCGACGCTCGCCACGACCGGGAACGAGGTGGCCTGCCGGCCGTTCAAGACCGCGTGGAGCGCCCAGCCGATGGCGAGCGCGCCGAGGATGGTTCCCGCGGAGCCGACGGAGTGGCCGACGCGCGCGTCCATGTCTCCGTGTCCGACCACCACGCCCTTCGTTCTGACGGTGCTATCCGGGAGCGAACATGTTTTCACGCCGTAGTGTGCTACAACCTCCAAAAATTTTAAGACCCTCCATCCGACAATCCTACACGATTCCACACGCCCCGCGGTAACAGGCCGTGTGCGAATGCCCTCCATGTCAGACGACAACAACAGCGGTACGCTTTCGTACGATGGCAGTATCGACAGACGCGCGTTCGTGGCCGCGACCGGCGCCGGCGTAACGACCGCCCTCGCAGGCTGTTCGAACTCCGGTTCTGGCCCGACCACGACGTCCCAGACGAGCACCGACGACGGTGGCGACAAGACGAGCCACCAGACGTCCGAAGCGCCCCCGGACGGCGGGAAGCCCCGCCTCGGGATGGGGACCGCACCGGCGAACCTGAACCCCCTGAAGACCAGTTCGGCCTACTCCTTCGCCCTCCTGGACAACATCTACAGTTACGGGACGGCGGCCGACCCGAAGACGCTGAAGCCGGTCCCGTGGGCGATGAAGGACTGGACGGTGAACCCGGACAACGTCGGCTCCAGCTCGCCGACGGTTACGGCGACGCTCCGGGACGACCTCACGTTCAACGACGGCGAACCGGTGACGGCCGAGGACGTCAAGTTCACCGTCGAATACGTCACGGAACAGGGCGCGGCCGGGAGCGTCGCGGCCTCCCAGTTCCGGAACGTAGACCACGTCGAAGTCGACAAGCCCGAAGGGACGAAAGTCCACTACTACTTCTCACAGAAGGACCGGGCGTGGCTCTCGAACGTCGTCGGGAACATCATCCTCCCGAAACACCGGTGGAAGGACATCTCCGACTACTCGAAGTACTCCCCGCGGAAGAACGGCGGCCCGGTCGGTTCGGGGCCGTTCGAACTCTCCGACTACAAGTGGGACTCGTGGTTCGAACTCTCCCCCCGGAGCGACGACGCCATCCCTTGGAACGGCATGAAGCCCTGGCTCCACGACGAGGGACCGTTTATCGACACCGTCCGCATCGAACTGTTCGGGTCTACGCAGGCCCTCAATCAGGCGGCGCTCGACGGGGACGTAGACCAGACGTTCCAGAGCGTGACCGTGGACAAAGCCGCGAAGGCCACCGACAAGGAGAACCTCGAGGTCTCGCAGGCGAAGGCCAACGGCTGGCAGTACCACGGGTTCAACACGCGCCGCGTCCCCCTCGACGACGTCGCGTTCCGCCAGTTCCTCTCGAAGATGCTGGACAAGACGTGGGTCACCGAGAGCCTGTTCAAGGGAATCGGCGCGCAGCGCGGGACGTGGAGTACGCCGAAAGCCTACCAGCAGTGGCATCCCGACTCGCCGTCGGAACTCGACGGGTCCTACGAGGGCATCCCGATTCCCGACCTCTCGTTCCCGGGCGACCAGGGGTCCTTCGGCTTGGACCAGGACGCCATCTCCGCGGCCCGCGAGTGGCTGGTGAACCACGACGAGGCGAAGTACGACTACTCCATCGGCTCGAAGCAGTCCGGGCAGGTCGCGTCCCCCGACGGGAAGGCGATTTACGTCGACGGCCAGCCCATCGGTCAGGCCCACACCGACAACGACGGGAACGGCGGAAAGGGCCCGCTCGTGATGACGTTCAACCCGCCGAAGAAACAGCCGAAGCAGGCCCGCACCGCGTCGAAGTGGGTGGAAGCCCTCCAGAAAGTCGGCGTCCCCGTCTCGAAGCAGGTCATGTCGCAGAACTCGATGCTGCCGAAGATCTACAAGAACGAGGACTTCGACATGTACGAGATGGGCTGGACCGACATGGGGTGGTTGAACACCTACTACGAGCAACTCTTCGGGGAACCGGGAGCCGACCTCGACGGCAGCAGCGACGCGCTGCTGTACAACTCGGAGGGGTACACCGGTGCCCAAGAGTTGATCGACAAGCAGGCGAAGATGATGGAGGTCGAACCCCGCCAGCCCGTCGTGAAGAAAATCCTCGCACAGATCTACCACGACGCGCCCGCGAACGTGACCTACTACAGCAAGTACCTCCAGCCCTACACGACGCGGTTCACGGGGCGCGTGCAGATGGTCGGCGGCATCTCGAACCACTACACGTGGCTCAACATCCGAAAGAACGAGTGACGGCTCCCGGCTGACGTTCCGGGACGCAGTCGCCCGAGACCGCCACGAACCCATCCACTTTCCGCCCGTGACCCGCACCGACCATCGGACACCTCTCGCCCGCCCTCCCCAGTCATGACTCGAATCAGCGCTACGTACTTCGCGAAGCGACTCGCCGTCTCGCTCGTCGTCATCTGGGCCATCCTCACGGTCCTGTTCTTGCTGCTGAAGTCGATGCCCGGGAGCATCGCGACGCAGTTCCTGAACCCGAACCTGAAACCCGAGGACATCCGCGCCCTGAAGGCCCAGTACGGACTGAACCAACCCCTGCACATCCAGTACCTCAAGTGGGTCAAGAACTACGCGACCCTCAACTTCGGGTACTCGATGCAGAGCACGGAACCCGTCTCCGCCCTCATCGCCCGACGGTTACCCCGGACGGTGTTCCTCTTCGGGACCGCGTACCTCATCAACCTCACCATCGGCACGCTCGCCGGCATCGAGTTCGGCTGGCATCGCGGTTCCTCCCGTGACAAGACCGGTTTCGCCGCGGGACTCACGCTCTACAGCATCCCCCCGTTCTGGCTCGCGTGGCTCCTGCTCTACGTCTTCGCGTTCGGCGGATTCGGACTCTCGGTGCTCCCGGTCGGCCACATGACACCCTCGTTCCAGTCGGTGTTCACGTCCTGGGAGTTCTTCTCGAGCATCTTCACGCACCTCCTGATTCCGGCGACGACGCTCGCGCTCGTCGGCTGGGTCGGAAACATGCTCGTGATGCGGACCTCCATGCAGGAAGTCCTCGGCGAAGAGTACATCAACACCGCACGCGCGAAAGGACTCTCCCCGACGACGGTGAAGTACAAACACGCCGCCCGGAACGCGCTCATCCCGCTCGCGACCCAAGCCATCGTCAGCATCGCGTTCATCGTCGACGGTGCCGTGGTCATCGAGACCGTGTTCTCGTGGCCGGGGATGGGTCGCCTGCTGGTCAACGCCACGCTCAATCGGAACTTCCCGGTGGCGCTCGCGGCGTTCTTCATGCTCGGCGTGCTCATCGTCATCGCGCGCCTGCTCACGGACGTCGCCTACACCTACCTCGACCCGCGGATCAAGTTCGGTGAGAACCAATGAGTGAAGAGACGAACACGCGCGACTCGTTCTTCGAGCGCCACAAACAGCGCCACCGAGGAACGTATCGGTCGCTCCGTCGGAACTGGAATCAGTTCACGAACCACCGGCTCGGCGTCATCGGACTCGTGATACTCGTCGTCATCGTCCTCGTCGCCGTCCTGGCCCCCTACATCGCCCCGCACCCCCTGCACTGGCAGGCACCACAGACCGGCAAAGACTGCAGCAGCCTCGACTGCGTCGCCAGCAGCACCAGTTTCCCGCAGGGCCCGCGGTTCGGCGACCCCTACTTCGCGCCGCTGGGCACGAACTGGCGCGGGAACGGCGTGCTCACGGAACTCATCTACGGCTCCCGCGTCGCGCTGTACATCGGGTTCGCCGCCGGCGTCCTCTCGTCGCTCGTCGGCGTCCCGCTCGGCCTCATCAGCGGCTTCTACGGTGACTCGTGGATCGACGAAGCGATCCAGCGCACCGTGGACATCATGTACGGACTGCCGTTCCTCCCGCTCGTCATCGTCCTCGTCGCGATAAACGGCATCACCACCACGAACATCATCATCGCCATCGCGGTGAAGTCGTGGCTGAACAACGCAATCGTCATTCGGGGACAGACGCTCTCCCTGAAAGAACGGTCGTTCATCGAGGCCGCGCAGGTCTCGGGGGCGTCGGACAACCGCATCATCTTCCGACACATCCTCCCGAACGTCCTGCCGCTCGCGTTCGTCTACCTCGCACAGGACGCTGCGTTCGCCATCCTCACGCAGGCGAACCTCGCGTTCCTCGGGCTCTCGGACTTCACGCAGGTCTCCTGGGGCGTGATGCTCCAGTGGGTTCAGGTCACCGGGCACGTCTTCGACGCGCCCTGGTGGCTGCTCCCGCCCGGCCTGATGATCACGGCCATCTCGGCGTCCTTCTACTTCGTCGGGTACAGCCTCGAAGACGTCACCAATCCGGAGGCACAGTCATGAGCGCCGACACGCACACTCGGGACTCCGTCACGGAGGACTCAGGCGTACGGTCGGACACCGTCCGCGAGACGACGTTCGTCCTCGGTGCGATAGCGGGGACGCTCGTCTTCGCGATCGGCTTCGGGTTCTTCGTCATCGCGCTAACGACCGGAACCGGACCGCCCGCGCCGTACTTCCAGTCCGCGTTCGACAAGTACCTCGTCGTCGCGGGGTCGTGCGCGAGTATGGTCGTCGGCGCGCTCGGCGTCCGCGGCGCGATGCGGTTCGCGGGGTGGTGACGTGACGGAATCCACCACTCCCGAGGACGCCGACGGCGGGGTCTTCGAGCGGTTCTCGCTTCGCCCCGTCCCGCCCGGCGACCTCTCGCGTCGCCTCGACGACGGGTCGACCCTCGAAGTCCTCGACCTCCCCGGCTACCTCGACCGGCCGCTCGAACTCGACACCGGCGTCGGACTCTCGCTCTACCGGCTCGTCCAGTTGTTCGGCACGCCGAACGGTCCACGGGGCGTCGCTGGCGGCGACCAGCGCGACCGCGAGACCACCACCTGGCTGTACGTCTTCGCCGTCAACTACGACCGACGGCCGGGAGACGACGACGGCGTTCCGTCCTCCTTCCTCCTCGCGCTCTACGACTACGCGACGGAGCCCTCCGTCGGCATCGTGGACTGGCACGAGGACGGCGCGGGCGAGATTCGTGAACCGGTGACCGACGCCGCGGACGCGCCCGCCGTCACCCCGCCGCCAGAGGCGTTCGCGGAGACGGTCGTCGAACTCGCGCTGAGCCTCGTCGAAGAACCCGTCCCGGCGACCTACCGCGACCTGTGGACATGACATCGGACAGCCCCTTTCCCACGTCGGCGCTCGACGCCGTCGCCGCACTCCGCAGTCGCTCCGAGAGCTACGTCGCGTGGATAATCGTCTGCGCGTACGCCGCGGGATTCGCGGGGCTGGCGCTCTCCTTTTTCACCGCGGGCTTCGACCCGGGCAGTCCGCTCGGCGTCCTCGGCATCCTCCTGCTCGTCGCGTCCTTCCTCGGTCTCCTGTACGCGAGCGTCGCGGGCCCGGGACTCGACGACGCAGAGCGAAACCGGGAGCAACACCGCTGATGGGGCGTCGTTAGCCCCGGAAGCGCTCCCAGTCGCGAAGCCGCGAGAGCGCGACGAACACCGCGAGGAAGGACACCGCGAGAACGACTGCCAGCACTATCGGGATGAGCGCGTACGGGTAGAGGCCCCGCCGGTAGCCGACGTACGCGGCCGCCGCGCTCAGCGGAACCACGATGACGAACGCCGCGCTCGCCAGCAGGGAACTCAGCCGCATCCCGTCACCCGGCCTCGGTGAACGTCTCCGCGAACCGTTCCCGAATCGGGCGCGTTCCGTTCGGCCCGATATCGGGGGTGGTGTGCGGGCTCACTTCGCCGCGTCCGGGACGGGTTCGTCCTCCTCGTCCGATTCGTACAGGTGACACGTCGCGCAGTGACCGGCGTCGCCCACCTCCCGCATCGACGGGTCGACGTCCTCGCAGACGTCCCCGATGTAGTCGGGACACCGCGGGTGGAAGTGACACCCCGACGGCGGGTTCCGCGAGGACGGAATCTGCCCCTCGATGCGCGTGCGGTTCCGGCCGGCGTCCGGCCGCGGCACGGGAACCGCCGACAGGAGCGCCTGCGTGTAGGGGTGCTTGGGATTCGTGATGACGTCCTCGGTCTCACCGGTCTCGACTATCTCCCCGAGGTACATGATGGCCGTCCGGTCGCACATGTACCGGATGAGAGAGAGGTCGTGACTGATGAACACGTACGTGAGGTCGTACTCGTCACGCAGTTCCTTCATCAGGTTCAACACGCCCGCGCGGATGCTCACGTCGAGCATCGAGACGGGTTCGTCCGCGATGATGACGTCCGGGTTCACGACGAGCGCACGCGCGATGGCGACGCGCTGCTGTTCGCCCCCGGAGAGGTTCGCGGGGAACTGGTCGAGATACGTCTCGGCCGGTTCGAGGCCCGCGTCCTCCAGACTGTCGATGACGATGTCGCGCCGGTCGTCGTAGCCGTCCCCGATGTCGTTTATCTTCAGCGGTTCCGCGACCGCGTCGAACACCGTAAACCGGGGGTTGAGGCTCTCGAACGGGTCCTGGAAGATCATCTGGACGTCCTGGTGGAACTCGCGCCAGTCGGACTTCGTCATCTCCGAGAACGCGGTCCCCCGGAACGCCACGTCGCCGTCGCTCGGGTCGTGGAGGTTCACGAGCAGTTTGCCGAGCGTCGTCTTCCCGCACCCCGACTCGCCGGCGATACCGAGGATTTCGCCCTGGTCTATCTCGAGGGAGACGCCGTCGACGGCCCGGACGGGGTCGGGGTCGTTCTGGAAGATGGTGTCGACGATGCCCGTCTCCCCGCCGAAGTGCTTCACCACCTCTCGGGTCGCGATCACTGGGTCCACGTCGCCACCTCCGCGGCCTCGGCCTGCATCTCGTCGAGTCGGTCGATACGGTAGCACGCGGACTCGTGTTCGTCGTCGCCTTCGACATCGTACCGGGGCGGATGCGCGTCGGCGCACTCGGCGACCGCGAACGGACACCGCTCGCGGAACCGACAGCCAGCGGGCGGGTTCTGGAGCGTCGGCGGCGTCCCCGGGATGGAGACGAGCCGTCCGGACGCGCGTTCGATGTCCGGGAACGAGTTCTTCAACCCCATCGTGTAGGGGTTCGCGGGGTTCTCGAACACGTCTTCCGTCTCACCGACTTCCATCAGCTTCCCGCCGTACATCACGCCGACGCGGTCGCACGTCTCCGCGATGACGCTGATGTCGTGGCTGATTATCAGAAGCGAGATACCCATCTCGTCCTGCAGTTCTTCGAGTTCGTGGAGCACCTCGTCCTGGACGATGACGTCGAGCGCGGTCGTCGGTTCGTCCGCGATGATGAGGTCCGGCTCGCACGCGATCGCCATCGCGATGACCGCGCGCTGCTTCATGCCGCCGGAGAACTCGTGGGCGTAATCGTCCGCGCGCGCGGCGTCGATGCCGACGCGCTCCAACAACGACCGCGCCCGCTCGTGTGCGTCGTCCGGGTCGACGTCCTGATGCCGGAGAATCGCCTCCGTAATCTGGTCGCCGACCTTGTACACGGGGTTGAGGCCGTTCATCGCGCTCTGGGAGATCGTCGAAATCTCCGCCCACCTGATGTCGCGAATCTCCGGGTCCGAAAGCTCGCTGAGGTCCGTGTCCTTGAACCGGATGGTTCCCTCGTCTACGTACCCGTTCGAGTCGAGCAGGCGAATGATCGACTTCCCGAGCGTCGTCTTTCCGCATCCGGACTCACCGACGAGTCCGAACGTCTCTCCGCTGTCTATGCTCAGCGATACGTCGTCGACGGCGTGTACGTTTCCACCGTCGAGGGAGTACCGTACGTGGAGGTTCTCTAAGTCGAGTAGTGTCACGGGACCACCTCGGGCGGCAAACACCGTCCACCGACGGACGGAGCGTTTACCACCGCTAGTGGGCCGTTTGCACTACCCCTTGAAAGGCTTTGTCGATAGTTCACACCCGACTCACCGCCGGAACGTACCGACCGGGACCGCAGCGCGTGTTTCGGGCGGTGGACGCGGTGCCGACTGCGGTACTGGCCGCGGTGAGAAGACATACAACCGCCCCAATCTCACTCTCACTCGTGTTCGACGGACTCGTGACCGCCGTGGTGGAACTCGTTCGCCAGTACGGCTACGTCGCGGTCTTCGTCTACATGGTCCTCGAAACCGCGTTCGTCCTCCACTACGTCCCGAGCGAGGTCGTCGTCCCGTTCGCCGCCGCGGAACTCGTCCACGACCCCGCGTCGTTCGTGTTCTTCGTCGCGGACACCACCGCCGGCGCGACCATCGGCAGCCTCCTCGCCTACTGGCTGTTCGGCCTGTACGGCCGCACCGCGCTCGAACGCTACGGCCACGTCGTCCACGTCACCCCCGAAACGCTCGCTCGCGGCGACGCCGTCTTCACGCGGTACGGCGAGTCGTCGGTGCTCTGGGGCCGCCTCCTCCCGTTCGTCCGCGCGTTCATCTCCATCCCCGCCGGCATGGCCGGGATGGAGCGACGGCGGTTCGCCGTGTACTCCGCCGCGGGCGCGCTCCTGTTCAACACCGCCCTCACCTACCTCGTCTACACGGCGTCCGACACGACGTCCCCGCTGCACGTGATCGTCGCCGTCCTGCAGCGCACGCTTCGCTCGGAAACCGCGTACGCCGCCGCCCACCCGGTCGTCGTCGCCGTGGCCACCCTCGTCCTCGCTGCGCTGCTCGCGGGCGTCTGGCTGTCCCGCGACTGGCTTCGCGCCCACCCCGCGGCCACCGCCGGTATCATCCTCCACCTCGTCCGCGTCGTCGGCATCCTCGTCGGCGTCGTCTTCGTTCTCGGCGCGCTCGTCGCCCCCGCACGGTCGTTCGACGCCATCACCGCCGTCTGGAACGACCCGATATTCTGGGTCGGCCTCGGGTTCTCCGAACGCGTCGCCCTCCTCCTCCAGGGCGTTCTAGTCGCGCTCGTCGGCCTCTTCGCCTACGAGGTCGGCCAACTCCTCGAACTCGCGCACGTCCGCCGCGTCCTCGACAGACTCCGCCCCTGAAACGCGGCGACGACGGCCCCCACGCCCGGCCTATTTGGTAGTCGCCGTCCTTGTCTCCCCTATGCAGGGGTTTCGCTTCGAGTACGAGTCGCCGACGATTCGGTTCGGCGCGGGCGCGACGGCCGCGCTCCGCGACGAACTCGCAGCCGCCGACGCGGAGAACGCGCTCGTCGTGACGGGAACGTCCGTCGGCGCGAACGACGACGTGATGGACCCGGTGCGCGACGGATTGGGGGACTCGTTGGCCGGCGTGTTCGCGGAGACTACACCCGAAAAACTCGTTTCGACCGCGCTGGAGGGCGCTGATTTCTACGCGGACGCCGGTGCGGACTCGGTCGTCGCGGTCGGCGGCGGGAGCAGTCTCGACGTCGCGCGCGCGATCTGCGCGCTCGTCGCCACCGACGACCAACACGCCGCGCTCGACGTCTATCGGGAGACGCACGCCCTCCCGGTGCCGGATTCGGTTCCCCCGTTGGTCGTCGTGCCGACAACGTTACCCGGCGCGGACCTCTCCGCCGGCGGCGGCCTCAACGCCGCACCACCCACGACCGCAGAACCCGTCTCGGGCGGCGTCGGCGACCCCGCGCTCACCCCGGCGGCCGCGTTCTACGACCCCGACCTCCTCGCCACCACGCCCCGCGGAACGCTCGCGTCCTCGGCGATGAACGGCTTCGACAAGGGCATCGAAGCAATCTACACCCGGGCGCACACCCCGATAACGGACGGCACCGCCGCGAAGGGCTTGCGGCGACTGCGCGAAACGCTCCCCGCGCTCGGCCCCGAGGGCGGCGACCCCGACTTCGCGGGACTGTTCGAGGGTATCGTCCTCGTCCAGTACGGCATCAAGCGCCCCGACGCCTCCGGATTGGGGCTGATTCACGCGTTCGGTCACGGACTCACCGCGCACTCGTCGATTCAGCAGGGGAGCGCGCACGCCATCGCCGCCCCACACGCCCTGCGCTACCTCTTCGACCGCACCGACGCCCGACGCGACGTGCTCGCGGACGCCCTCGCCCCCAACGCCGACGACCCCGCAGCGGGCGTCGTCGAGGCTGTAACCGAGGTACGGGACGCGCTCGGTCTCCCGAGCCAACTCCGGGCCGTGGACGACATCGAGGAATCCGATTTGGACGCCATCGCGGAGACGACCTATCGGGATTCGCTGGTCGACAACGTCCCCGAGGGCGTCGACCCCTCGGTGGCGGAGTTGCGGGACGTACTCGACGCGGCGTGGTGACTACCAGACTACCGGCATCCAGAGGACGACGCCGACGGTGAGGATGACGACGCCGACGACGTTGAGCACGATACCGGCGCGCACCATCTCTGGGATGGTGACGTAGCCGCTCCCGAAGACGACGGCGTTCGGCGGCGTCGCGACGGGGAGCATGAACGCGAACGACGCCGAGACGGCGACGACGACCATCAGCGCGAGCGGTGACACCGCGAGCGAGACCGCGAGGCTCGCGGTCACCGGCAAGAAGAGCGACGCAGTGGCGCTGTTCGACGTGACCTCGGTGAGGAAGACCACGACCGTCGCGACGGCGAGGACGACGACGAGGAAGTCGACGCCGCGCAGTCCGAGGAGCGCGCTCGCGACCCAGCCGTCGAGGCCGCTCGACCGGAACGCCGCGGCGATGGAGAACCCCGACCCGAAGAGGAGGAGGATACCCCACGGCACGCGTTCGGCGGCGTCCCACGAGAGGAGGAATTCGCCCCGTCGGAGGTTCACGGGCACGACGAACAGCAGCACCGCGCCCGCGACGGCGACCACGCTGTCCGAGATGGCGGGCGCGTACGGTTCGACGACGAACGGCCGGAGCACCCACCCGGCGACGACGAGGGCGAAGACGGCGAGCGTCCGGCGTTCACCGCGACTCATCGCGCCGAGCGCGTCCCGGCGCGCGTCGATGACCGCGGTGCTGTCCGGGAGTTTCCGCGTTTCGGGCGGGTAGACGCGGAGGAGCACCGCCCACGCGCAAACGAGGAACAAGATGGAGAGCGGGAGCGCGAACAGCATCCACTCGGCGAACCCGATTTGGACGCCGAGCGTCGTTCGTGCGACGCCCGCGAGGATGGCGTTCGGGGGCGTGCCGACGAGCGTCGCCACCCCGCCGATGGACGCCGCGTACGCGATGCCGAGCATCAATCCCGTCGCGAAGGGAGACGACTCCGCCGTCCCGGGTTCGACCGCGCTCGCGTCCCGTCTGTCCACGTCGCCACCGGAGAGCGCGGCGAGTTCCGCGACGACGGCCGTCCCGATGGGGAGCATCATCATCGCCGTCGCGGTGTTCGACACCCACATCGAGATGCCGGCCGTCGCCGCCATGAACGCGAACAGCAAGCGCGCTGCGTCGTCACCCGCGTAGGAGAGCACGGCGAGTGCGACGCGCTGGTGGAGCCCCCAGCGCTCTATCGCGAGCGCGAGCAGGAATCCGCCGAGAAAGAGGAAGACGATTGGGTCGGCGTACGGCGCGGCCGCGGCCGTCGGCGAGGAGACGCCGAGCGCCGGGAACAGCACGAGCGGGAGGAGACTCGTCACCGGAATCGGCACCGCCTCCGTCGTCCACCACGCGGCGATCCAGAGCGTGCTCGCGAGCACCGCAGCGCCCGCCGACGACAGCCCTCGCGGTCGAATCCACAGGACGACGGCGAACAGGACGGGGCCGCCGACGAACCCGACGAGGCGCTTTCGCGAGAACGTCTCCTCCGTCATTCGTTCTACGGTGTTCGCGCGACGACTGGATAAGTGTGCGTCATCCAACCGCCGAACACGACTACTCCTCGGTTGCTCGATGCCGTTCCTCCAGCGCTCGACGATGGACCGACCACCTGACGGTCCCCGTCACGATGGGACGAGACTCACGCGACCCACGACACTCGAATCCGGACTCAATCGAATAACAGAACGAATTTACTCATTCAATAAAATAGGCCAGCTATTATACCTGAATAGCGAATAGTGCCGCGTAGATATGACGCGTGAAGAAGTATGGTGGGTGACGTCGCCGGGTGACCCGCCGCGCAGTGGCCGAGTCCTCGTCCCCGTGCCCGCGGACGGGTCCGCCTCGGCCCAACTGGCAGTTGGTATCGCGCTCGCAGCGGAGACGAGCGCCGAGTTACTCCTCCTCCGACCCGAACCGTTCCCGCCCGCGACGCCGCTCCCCATCCCGGACGCTGAACTCGCCGACGCGCGAAGCAGTCTCGACGCGACGGTAGACAGTGTTCGCCGTACGTACGACGGCCCGCTCGGAGCGGTGGTTCGCGCGGGCAGGTCCACCGCCGCAATCATCGGGTCGGCGGCACACGAACACCGCGCAGACTACGTCGTCCTCGACGCGGCGAACGCCGAGACGCGCCGCATCGCGCGTAGCGTCGACGCAGACGTCGTCTCCGTCTCCGGAACGAACTCGCTCGACGACGTCCGCTCGATACTCGCCGCGGTCGGAGAGGGCCCGCACTCGCGACTCGCGGCCCGCGTCGCGCGCGAACTCGCCGCCCACGTCGACGGTTGGGTCGAACTCCTCCACGTCGTGGACTCGGACGCGACCGACGCGGCCCGCGAGAACGCAGAAAAACTCCTCGAATCGCTTGCGGACGACGACGGACCCGTCGACGTCGACGCGCGACTCGTCGAACGGTCCGACGTGACCGACGCCGTCCTCGAAGAGAGCGAGTACCACGACTGCTCGGTGCTCGGCGCGCCCACGAAGAACCGACTCGTGCGGTTCGCGTTCGGTTCGACGCCCGACGCGGTCCGCGCCGACTCCTCCGGCCTCGTCGTCACCGTCTGGGACCGCGGCCACCACGGATGACCGACGGATGACGCCAGCACGAGCGTCCTCCCCTACTCTAACGCATCCAGCCGTTTTCCCGCAAATGTGCGGCGAGCGACGCGTACGTGTCCGCACAGCTCTCCTCGGCACTCCGCCCCGGCCCCCGTGTGCCGAGCGTCTCCCAGTCGCCGACCAGCACGAGGTGCTTCCGGGCGCGGGTGAGCGCGACGTTCAACCGCCGCCGCCCTTCGTCCCTGAACTCGAGGAACCCGCTCCGGTTCTCGGGGTTGCTCCTGACGAACGAGACGACGATGGCCTCGCGTTCGCCGCCCTGGAACGAGTCCACGGTGTCCACGGCGACGCCCTCGATTCCTCGCTCGCCGAGTTCGCGTCGGACGCGGCCGACCTGCGCGCTGTACGCTGAAATCACGCCCACGTCCTCCGGGTCGACGCCCGCGTTCACGGCCCGTTCGACGCGCGCCGCGACCGCCTCCGCTTCCGCGTCGTTGTAGTACGACTTCGCCGCGCCGTCGCGCGACTCGGGTCCGATCACGTCGACGCCGACCAGCGGGTCGAGGTTTCCGATCGCCCACGTCCGATTGCGTTCCGCGGTTTCGAGGGCGTCGTCGTAGAACGCCCTGTTCGGGAAGGACGCGATGGCCTCGTGCATCCGGTACTGGGTGCGCAGTTGGACCGCCACGTCGTCGCCGTAACGGTCGAGGAGGCGTTCGAACAGCGACGCGTGCGTCTCGTCGTCGCCGGGTTCCGTCGCGGCGTACGGCGGGAGTTGTTGGTGGTCGCCCGCGAGCACGAGTTTGCGCGTACAGTTGAGGACGATAGCGGTCGCGGGCCGACTCGCTTGCGTCGCCTCGTCCACGACGCCCACGTCGAACGTGTTCGTGTCGAACGTCGCCGCGCCGTTCGTCGTCGCCGCTACGACCTCCGCGTCCGCCACCGACGCGCCGGCGTAGTGCTCGCGCACGACGCGGTTCGTGGAGTTCCCGCCCACGCGAGCGACGGATAACTCGGCGTCGTCGGATTGCGCGAGCGCGTGCAGCGTGTCGGGTTCCGGTTCTTCGCGCGTGCTGTCCCCGACGAGGAGGTTGTCGACGGCTTGATTCGAGTGCGCGGTCACGAGCACCCGGCGGCCCTGCGACACCGCGTACGCGACGTACGCCGTGAGCGTCCGCGTCTTCCCCGTCCCCGGCGGCCCGTGGATACAGACCGCGTCCGCCGCGCCGTCCGCCCACAACAGCGCGACTTCCTGATACTCGTTCAACGCGATTCCCGTCTCGGGGTTCGCGTGCGCGTTCACGTCGAACTGGAGCGGTCGCGCACCCGCGAGCAGGTCGCGCTTCCCGGCGTCTTCCCGCACGGAGTCGATTGCGTCGAGTCGTCGCTGGAAGGGAACCGGGTTCAGGAGGTCGAACAGATGGAAGTCGCGCTCCGCGTCAGCGAGGAGTTGCCGGTCGCCGTCGTCGCCGGCCGCGACGCGAACGGTGACGGTCGGTCCGTCGACGCCCCGGACTTCGACCTCCACCGGGAGCGCGCCGTGGCGCGCGTCGAGCAGGCAGCGGTTCCCGACGAACACGCCCTCGTCCGTCCGCAACGACGTCTCCTCGTCGGCGTCGAGGAACTGATACCGGTAGAGAGTGTCACCGGTCGCGTCCACCGCCTCTCCGACGAATCCGAACGGCCCGACCGCTCGCCCCCGAGAGATTGCGCCGGAGAGCCCGAGGCTGTCGTACGCCGCCCGCGCCTCCTCGCGTTCGGCACGCCGCTCGTCGCGCACGAACTCCGCGAGCGCGTCCAACTCGTCCTCGCGCTCTCGCGCAGTCATCGGCGTCGTCGGCGCGATTCGGGTCGGCGGCAACGTCTCCTCGTCCACGTCGACCCCTCGTTCCTCGACGGCCGCACCCAACCAGCCGCGAAGCCTGTGTGCGATACTCGTCGTATCGAGGTCGCTCGCGTCCGCGAACCGCTCCGTCCCCGTGATACCGAAATCGGTGTCGTACCACCCTACCTGGTCCTTCTCCGGCCGGTAGAGCACGTACTCGTCGGTCGGTTCCATCCCGTCCTCGTCGAACAAGGGAACCACGTACGCGTCACGGTCGTTCGCGCGAACGCCGACGGCCTGCACCGCCGTCTCCGCGGCCGCAGACACGTCGAGCGGCCGATAATCGCGGTCTTCGAGCGCGGTTCTGTACAGCGTGGCGTCGGTGACGCGCCACTCGCCGATGACGTCGTGTTCCATCTGGTGTCCTCTGATTTTCGAGCGTGGTTCTAACGGGTAACTGCGGCGGTTCGGTCGATTCGGGGGGACAGCGTCAGTCGCGGAGGGAGGCGTCGAGGTCGAATTTGCGTCCGGCGAGCGACTGCGGTTTCAGCCAGAACAACTCGAGGTCGGCCTCCTCGATTGGGACGCCGGCCTCGTGGAGGGCGGTGAACACGGCGTTGTCCGCGAGCGCGGCGAACGCCTCGTCCAGTTCGTCGTCACTGACGTGTTCGAGGCGGCCCTGCACGACGACGCTCTGCGCGCTCAAGTCGTCGTCCGTCTCGTGAACGACGAAGCACGCGGCTTCGGTGGTGTCGACGAACTCCCGCTTCCGACTCCACGGCGCGTGCGCGAACTGCAGACCGACGAACCGGTCGCCGCCGTCGTAGCCGTAGGACATCGGGAGCGCGTACGCCTCGCCGTCGTTCGCGAGGGCGAGCACGCCGACGCCGTGTCGCCCGAGGAACTCGTCGACCTCCGCGGCCGACATCTCCATCGCGGGGCGTACGTCCATATTTTCGAGATGGTCGACGGAGCGATTTAACCATACTGGCTCGGAGATGCGGCGACACCGACCGCGGCGGGACGAATTATCACCGATGCGCGAGTATCCACGGTATGGCGACTGAGTGGACTCCCGACGACGTGGGCTCACAGGCCGGACGGAACGTCGTCGTCACCGGCGCGAACAGCGGCCTCGGCTTCGAGGCGACCCGAACACTCGCCGCGAACGGCGCGCACGTCGTGATGGCGTGCCGGAGCGCCGAACGCGGCGAGGACGCACGAGACGAAATACGCGACGAGTACCCGGGCGCGTCGCTCACCGTCCACGAACTCGACCTCGGCGACCTCGATTCGATAACTCGCTTTGCGGACTGGTACGCGTCGACCTACGACGCGCTCCACGTCCTCGCGAACAACGCGGGCGTGATGGCGATTCCGCGCGCCGAGACGAAAGACGGCTTCGAGACGCAGTTCGGCGTCAACCACCTCGGCCACTTCGCGCTCACCGCCCACCTCCTCCCCGCCCTCCGACAGACCCGTGGCGAGACGCGCGTCGTCACGCAGTCGAGCGGCGTTCACGAACGCGGCCGCATCGACTTCGACGACCTGCAAGGCGAGGCGGACTACTCGCCGTGGGGTGCGTACGCCCAGTCGAAACTCGCGAACCTGCTCTTCGCCTACGAACTCGACCGGAGACTCCGCCGGGCGTCGGCGAGCGTCACGAGCGTCGCCTGTCATCCCGGGTACGCGGCGACGAACCTCCAGCGCCGCGGCCCCGAACAGGCCGGCTCCCGGCTCCGCCTCTGGCTGATGGAGGCGATGAACACGCTCGTCGCACAGAGCGCCGAAGCGGGTGCGTGGCCGCTCCTCTACGCGGCGACCAGTCCCGCCATCGACGGCGGCGAGTACGTCGGCCCCGGCGGCTTCATGAACATGCGCGGCCGCCCGACCGTGCAGGAGTCGAGCGACCGCTCGTACGACGAGGAGACCGCTCGCCGCCTCTGGTCGGTCTCCGAGGAACTGACCGGCGTCTCGTTAGACCTCCCGGCGAGCGAGTAGGGGACCGACACGATTGTATCAGTATAAAGTCATATTTTGAGTGGACGCACCGAAACTCACGATGTCCGAGACACCCACGACGAACGACCGACTGCTCGAGAAGCAACGCGAACGCGAATCGAACGCCCGCACCTATCCGCGCTACCTCCCCATCGCCGTCGAGCGCGCGGACGGCGTCTATCTGGAGGACGTGGAGGGCAACACGTACTACGACTGCCTCGCGGGCGCGGGGTCGATTCCGCTCGGCCACAACCACCCCGCGGTCGTCGACGCCGTCTCAGACCTCCTCGACGCCGAACGGCCGACGCACACGCTCGACGTGACGACGCCCCTCCGCGACGACTTCCTCGACACGCTGTACGCGACGCTCCCCGACGAGTTCGCGGAACACGCCCGCGTCCAGTTCTGCAGTCCCGCCGGCACGGACGCGGTGGAAGCGGCGGTGAAACTCATGCAGACCGCCACCGGCAATCGCGACGTCCTCGCGTTCCGCGGCGCGTACCACGGGATGACGGCGGGGTCGCTCGCGCTCATGGGGGACACCGAACCCCGCGAACAGGTCGAGGTTCCGGGGCACGTCCACCACCTCCCCTATCCCTACGACTACCGGCCGCCGCTCGGCATCGGCGGCGAGGAAGAACACGACGCGCTCGCACATCAGGTCGAATCCCTCCTCACGGACCCGCTGTCCGGCGTCGAAGACCCGGCTGCGATGGTCGTGGAAGCCGTTCAGGGCGAGGGCGGCACGATTCCAGCGCCGGACGACTGGCTCCGCGAGATGCGCCGCATCACCCGCGAACACGACGTCCCCCTCGTGCTGGACGAGATTCAGGCTGGCGTCGGGCGAACGGGCGAAATGTACGCGTTCGAACACGCCGACATCGTGCCGGACGCCATCTTGCTCTCGAAAGCGGTGGGCGGCGGCCTCCCGCTCTCCCTGCTCGTCTATCACGAGCGCTACGACGAGTGGGCGTCCGGCGCGCACGTCGGGACGTTCCGCGGCCACCAGCTGGGGATGGCGGCCGGGCGCGCCGCGCTCACCGAAATCGTCGAACGAGACCTCCCCGCGCACGCGGCGCAGATGGGCGACCGGTTCCTCGCCGCGCTCTCCGAGACCGCGCGCGGCCACCCCGAACTCGCGGACGTCCGCGGCCGAGGGCTGATGCTCGGCGTCGAAATCGTAGACTCTGACGCCGGCTTGCGGCCCGACGGCAGCCACCCACCGGACACTGACCTCGCAATCGAAATACAACGGGAGTGCCTCGAACGCGGTCTCGTCGTCGAACGTGGCGGTCGCGCGGGAGCGACGGTCCGCTTCCTCCCGCCGCTCACCATCACCGAAGATGAGGTCGACGCCGTCACCGACATTTTCGCTGAGAGCGTCGACGCGATTATCGGCTGAGATTTTCTCAGTTTGTTTTTGTCTTATATTATTAGATAAATATAATATTTGATCGGGTGTTCGTCCAGTTGCAATGTCCGATACCGACTCGCTCAAAGCGTACCTCACCGACAACCCGCGAATGATCGGCGTCCTGTTCACCGTCACGCTCCTGCTCAGCCAGGCCGGCGGCGCGCTCGCCCGCGAAGGTACTTCGATCGCCGGTCCCTAACTCAACCGTTCTACGAAGTCAGGCCCCCACAGGAAGTCGCCATCGAATATAATCGCCATCAAGGTATTCTGCTGCACGAAGTCGAGAATCTCCTCGCGAGTAGCTAACGCAGGTTGTTTCACACCACCTGAGAGGAAGAACCGTTCTAACCGCCCCAAATACGGCATGTAGACTGTTCCAATACCGTACGGATTCGTCGGATGTGTCCCGACTGCGACGGTATACTTGTCGTTCGGCGCACTCTGAATGTGAGCGACGACGGGCGTTTCCGACTCGCTCTGGACGAGCGCGATGCTCGTGTTGCCGACGCCGACGTACTGGCTGCCGACGAGTTGCTGCTCTCGGGCGATGGAGAGCGCCCCGCGGATGGAGAACCCCTGGTCGAGGAGGCGCGCGAGCATCACGCCGATGCTCGACGCGTTCCGGTCCGCGACACGGGAGAGGGTGACGATGCCGCCGGTCGCGCCCGCTTCGACGAGGTCGATTCCCTGCTCGTAGGACTCACAGCCGTTCAGGAGGAAGCCGCGCACGCCGATGTCCGTGAGCGTCTCGGGGTCGAGGCGGCCGTCGCGGCAGTAGAAGTACTCGCCGTCGAGGTGGCCGATGTAGTGGAAGAAGTCGGTCTCCTCGCCCAGGAGGTCGCGGAGTTCCGCGACTGACGTGTCGAACGACGTCGACACCTCGAACGGGAGGTCGTCGCGACCGCCGTACAGTTCGTTTTCGACCTCGTGGCGCATCTCGTGGTCGTTGCAGACGACGCGAATCGAGATGTCCGAATCGACGGCGGAGCGGTCGCGGTCCGCATCGTAGCCGGCTTGCAAATACTTCGACGCTTTCACCGGAACGCCGTGTCCGATCCAGACGGCCTCTTGTGCGCCCGTTTCGGGCGGGGAGACGTACCGCTCGCGCTCGAACGCTTTCGGGGTGTCTCCGGGGCCGCGCACCGCGCGAAGGAAGGTGTTTATCTCCGTCACTACGTCATCGTCCGGCGGTTCGGTTCCGACCGCGCGAAGCGGCTGGACGAGCGCGAGTTCGGAGATGAGGTGGGGGAGAGCGGTCACGTTGTCCGGCGCTCCCTCGATGGTCGCGGCGGTTCGCCACTGCGGTTGGACGGCTTCCGTCGCCGACCGCGGGACGTCCTGATAGGCGGCGACACGCTCAGCGAGCGACAGGCCGTACAGGCGCTCCCAGTCGAGCGACCGGTACTCGCGTTCGAACTGTTCGAGTTCGAAGAGGTCGATGTCGTAGAATCCGACGCCGCGGGTCAACGCGTCGAGCGTGAACTGGTGGCGGAGACGGTCGTTCACCGCGCGACTGAACGCCATCGCGTCGTCGCTCGGGAGGGAGTCGCGGAACCCGGCGGTTGTTTCGAGCGCGGCGTCCGCGTCGGGCACGACTGCCGCATCCAGATAGTACGCGAGCGGTGCGACGGTGTAGAGGAATTCGCGGTCACGGGGGACGCGGAGCGTCACGCCGCTGTCCGGCGAACGTGAGGGGACCGTGGACTCAGCGCCGAGTTCGACGAGCGGCGGATGCCCGCGGAGCGTCGGCCACGACCGCTCCGGCGAGTACGTCACCAGCGACCCGCCGACGTACGTCAGGAGGTCGTAGAGACCGGGGAGAGACCCGTCGACGGTGAACTCCTCGGTGGGTTCGTCGCTCATCGACCGCGCGCCGAGATAGACCGTCGTCCCCTCTTCGAGGAGGACGCGGGACTCCGTGTCGCCGGAGACGATGTCGAAGCCGCTCGTGAACCGAACGAAGAGCTTCACGGGCGTGTTGAGTTCCAGCACGTACGTTCCTTCGGGGAAGCTTCGCGCGTCGAGCTGATTGACTTGGGCGAGGACGGAGCCGTCGGGTTCGCGGATGTGGACGTTGACGCGCTCCGGTATCGTCAGTCCGCTCGTCTCGAACACGCGGCTCTCCTCGACGGCGAAGTCGATGATGCGTTCCGCGGTGTCGTCACCGGACGCGAAGGGTTCGATGGACGTGTGACCGAGCGCGACGGGGTCGGCCGATTCGAGGACGAACTGTCGGTGCTGGCGGGCGTCACTGACCCGGACTTCCGTGTCTGTCGGCGTCGAGAACTCGACCGGCATCCTCACCCGGCGACGGTCCGTCCGTCTTCGGTCGCGCCGTCGGTTCGGTCCGATGACCGTCGGCGTGTTCTGCGATGCATGCGTCTTTTTCTAGGGATGGACATGTCCACTCATAAACCTACCTCCACAGGACGACGGCGCGGGTCTGAACCCCTCCGAAGAAATATAGAAAAACCGACCACTTCCGGAATTTTAACACGACCCTCGCGAATATCCATTCGGTGGACGTTCCGACTACTACGATGACCGCTCTCGGAGACCACTATCGGCTCTCGGACGACACCCACGCCCCCGGTACGTACCGCGTCGTCGGTACGGCCGACGGTTTCACGCTCCTCCGCATCACCGATGAGGACGGCACCCGTGAATCGACCGGCGAAATCGTCCACGTCGACGACCTCGCGGGGTTCTCGTCTACGTCCGACCCCGACGCCGGCATCCACCCCCTCCACGAGATACGGAACCTCCTGCAGGGCCTCTACTGGAGCGTTCGCCGGTTCCTCTGAGTCTTGAGGGCAGTGACGAGACGCCGCTCGCCGAAACCGATAGATTCGCTGAACGCGAACGTTCACGTGCGAGCGAGTGAGCGGACCGCTGCGTCCGCTGCGTTAGGCATTTGACGAACCCACTTTCGCTCGCTCGCCCCCCCGCGTCCGCTGACTTCCCCGTCGGTCGTTAGTCGTCCGCCGCGAGCGCGTCGTACAGTCGCGCGAACGCGTATCCGCCGATGAGGCCGTCGAAAAAGGCCCACACGCCGCCGACCAGCAGGCCGCTCGCGCTCTCGTCGTATCCGACGTAGGCGTCGGCGAGCAGGTTCTCCCAGCGCTCCGCCCACCCGAAGCGCGCGGCGACGCCGATGAACAGCACGCCGACCGACCAGAGGAGTCCGCAGGCGAGGCCGAACGCCCGCGAATCGAGGCTAGTGTTCGCCATGCTCGATTGTTCTGTTGCCAGCCACATAACCGTTCACCGCGACGGAGCCCTCGGTTACGTCGTCAGCGAAACCGCCCAGGCATGCATGCTTTTCATCAAGGTTGCCGATTGTTAACACATGGACCCCGCTCGCAGCAGCATCAGCGCAGGTATCGTCGCGACGCTCGCCCTGCTCGCGTTCCTCCTGGTGTTGGACTTCCTGTTCACGGGAACGGACATCTTCGTGTTCGCCACGTTCACCAGCCTCTGCTCCGTGGGCGGCGGGCCGTACTGCGAACTCGGCAGTACCACCGCGACCCTCCTGACCCTCTTCTGGTTCGGACTGCTGTACGCCGTCGCGTGGCCGCTCCTCTTCGGGGCGTTCACGTGGGGGCTCCCCGGCGAATCGGGGACCGTCCACGGCGTCCTGTTCGGCTTCTTCCTCTGGGTTGCGTACGCCGCCGTCGCGCTGAACCGCGTCGGCATGGGCGGCCAATCGGGGAGCGAGAACTTCCCGCTTCTGTTCCTCACGCTCTTTCCCTACCTCATCTACGGGGCCGTCCTCGGCGGCGGCTACGACTACTTCGCCGAACACCGCACGTTCCTCACGGACGAAACGGCCGGCTGACACCCAACCCAGTCGCAGGCCGTCGATTCGACGCGTGTACGACGATTCGATGGGTGGACGCGAAGCAATATCCCCCCGTCTGCGGTATCGTGGAGTGCCGTATGAGACTCCCCCTCCCGAAATCACGACTGGTCGCGCTGACCCTGCTCGCCGCGGTGCTCACCGCGGCCGTCGCCGCCGCGCTCGCGAACCCGGGTGCAGTGACGAACGCCGTGTCGAGCGTCGACGACGACGCGAACGCAGCGACCACCGACACCGGATACGCCGCGACGAGCGACGACGACGCAGACGAGTACGCGGGTGAACACGACGACCACGAGGACGACGATGACGACGACCACGAGGAGGGCGAGTAGATGGCGGTGACCGACGCCCTCGCGGCCGCTCGCGGCCGTCTCGGGTCCGCGGAGACGTCGTTCGAGTGCTGCGACACCGACTTCCTCGTCTCCGCGTCCGGTTACCGCGCCGACGCCGCGGTCTCACGCGCGACAGAGACCGCACGCGCGCTGGAGGCACGGCTGAACGCGTTCGACCCCGAGAGCGCGGTATCGCGGCTGAACCGGACGGGCGAGGTGGCCGACGAACACGTCGCCCACCTCGTTCGCCGCGGCCTCGAATACGAGGAGCGAACCGGGGGCGTCTTCGCCATCCAGTACGGCGAGGTCGAACACGACCTCAAAGCGTACATCCGCGGGGACCGCCCGGCCCCGCCGGAGACCTTCGACGCAGGCACAGTGTCTGTCGACGGCGACCACGTCACCGCGTCGAACACGCTCGATTTGAACGGGCTGGCGAAGGGATACATCGTCGAACGCGCGACGGACGAGTTACGGGGGTTCGGCCGCATCGGCTTCGTGAGCGGCGGCGGCGACATGACGCCGCCCACGGGCCCCGTCGAGGTCGCGGACCCCGGCGGCGGTCGCGCGCTCCGCGTTCTCGACACCGACTGGAACGTCGCGACCTCCGGGAACTACCGGCGGACGCGCGACGGCACCGACCACATCTACGACCCGCGGACCGCGCGCGTCGGCGCGCGACAGGAGTCCGTGACCGTCCTCGCCGAACGCGACTGCACCGAAGCGGACGCGCTCGCGACCACGCTCGCCGCGCTCGACCTCGACGCCGCCCTCGAACTCGCGGAATCGTGGTCGGGTGCGGAGGCGTTCCTGGTCCGCGACGGCGTCTTCCACGAGACGGAGGGATTCGAGAATCATGTCCTGGACGACTGATCAGTACGTGACGGCCGCCGCCGTCCTCCTGCTCGTGCTCTCGGTGCCGCTCACGTTCCAGATAGCGGACGCACGCACCGACCAGACCGCCACCGACCACTCGCAGACGACCACGGTCGCACAGGCGACGAGCAGACAGACCACGAACGACTTCGACGGCGACGGCATCCCCGACAGCACCGACCGCTGCCCGAAACAACCGGAGACGAAAAACGGCTACCGCGACGGCGACGGCTGTCCCGACACGGTCGCCACGACGAGCGCATCGTGACCCTCACCGTCTGGTATCTCGACCGCGCGACGGGGTTGCTCACGTACCCGACGCTGACGCTCGCCGTCCTCACCGGCGTCTTCTACAACACGCGCGCGTTCGGCACCCTGCACGCCGCCGCGAGCCGCGTCCACATCGAAATCGCCACCCTCGGAATGCTGTTCACACTCGCACACGGCGCGTTCGGCGTCCTCGACACCTACTACGTCGTCACCGGAGCCGCACCCGCCCCATCCTACTCGACGACGTGGCTCGTGGCCGGCGGTCTCGTCGGCGCTGGCGCGCTCTTCTTGCTCGTCGTCGCCGTTCTCGGTTTCCTTGACCCCCGACGCTTCAGCCGCCCGTGGGGCCCCCGCGTCGTCCACGCGTTCGCCTACGGCGGCTTCGCCTTCGGCACCCTGCACGCCGCCGCCATCGGCACCGACGTCGCCGGCCTCGTCAAACCCGCGTTCGGCGCGGCGCTCGCGTTCGTCCTCTACGCGCTCGTCTGGCGCGCACTCATCGAACACGGCGTCATCGCGTCACGACAATAAGGGATTCAGTAGCTCCACCCGGCACGGGGTGCGTCGGGTGTCAGTAGCTCCACCCAGTACGGGGTGCGTCGGGTGTCAGTCAATAACTCCGCCACAGGTCGAACAGCTTGTCGACGACGCGGTCGGTGAACGTCTTCTGGTAGACGGTGTAGAGGTACTTCACGCGCTCGGGGTCGCGGAGTTCGTACTCGACCCGGCGGCCGTCCCGCTCTTTGGTCAACAGGCCTTCCTCCGTGAGTTTCGAGAGGTGCCACGAGACCGTGGAGGGCGACCGGTCGAGGCGTTCGGCGAGGTCTGCGGTGGAGAGCGCGCCGTCCGCGGCGAGGTGCGCGACGATTCGGCGGGCGTGTTCGCGACGGAGCGCGTTCAGTATCGCGCGGTCGGCGTCGTCGAACTCGCCGGTGGCGTAGTAGCGCGTGTACGTGCCGTCCTCGGAGGCGGTTACGAGGTCGTGGGATTCGAGCCAGCGGAGGTGGTACTGTATCGTCCCCTGCGCGTAGTCGAGCGCGGCGACGAGCGCGCGAAAGTGAACGCCGGGGTTCGCGGCGACGTACTGGTAGATGTCCCGGCGCGACTCTAACTCTAATTCCGGGTCGTCCACCATCGTCACTCCGAGAGCGCGGCGAAGAAGGCGAGTAGGCCGACGAGGATGAGCACGCCTGCGCCGTGTTCGAGCAGTTCCACCGTTCGCGCCCCGAGCGAGGGGAGGAGGAGGTATTCGAGGAACACCACCAGTCCGTACACCGCGAACAACGCGTACGCGGCCGTCACGACCGCCATCCGGCGGTCCCGTTCCCGTCGCCACGCGAGGAAACTAAGAGACGAGAGCGTCGCTGCGACGACGAAGATACCGAGCGCGGTCACCTGTTCGACGAGTTGTGCGAGCGTCATTGTACGGCCGCAACGCGGCGGATACTCGGTGATGGTCGGTCGGCCGAAAAAGCGTTTTCGTCCAACCGTCGAATCCAACGCCCGAGGGATATCGGAATGCGACGCCTTCTCACGCTTCTCACGTCCTGGGACGCGCCCATACTTTCACTATCCCTGCCTGTCACCGTTCACGTATGGCGGCCGATGGAACCGGGTGCTCTACGCCCGACCGGCGGCGCGTCGACCCCCGAACTCGCGCACGGTGTACCGACACTGAACTTCGGCGCGCGAACGGGGGTGGAATGCGTGGTTGACCCCGTTCTCGCGAGCAGACTCCAGTTCGCGCTCACCACCATCGTCCACATCATCTTCCCCGTGGTGAGCATGGGCCTCGCGCCCTTCCTCGTCTACTTCACGTGGAAGGAGGTCCGAACGAAGAAACCGATATACGAACAACTCAGACGCTTCTGGCTCCGGCTGTTCGCGGTGAGTTTCGTCGTCGGCACGGTCACCGGCTTAGTGTTAGAGTTCGAGTTCGGAACGAACTTCGCGACGTTCTCGACGATGGCTGGCGAACTGTTCGGCGGCCCGCTCGCCACCGAGGGAATGATGGCGTTCATGCTCGAAGCGACCTTCCTCGGCATCTTCGTCTTCGGAAAGGACCGCGTGGGCGACTGGACGTACTTCCTCTCAGGTCTCGCGGTCGGCGTCGGGTCGTGGCTTTCTGCGGTCTGGATTCTCATCGCGAACTCGTGGATGCAGACCCCGCGCGGGTTCGAAGTCGTGGTGGAGAACGGCCACCGCGTCGTCCACCTCACGGATCCGCTCGCGGCCTACCTCAGCCCCCGCTTCCCGTTCATGTTCGTTCACATGCAGAACTCGGCGGTGGAGTCCGTCGCCCTCCTGATGGCGGGCGTCGGCGCGTACTACGTCTTCCGTCACCACGTCTGGGGCTACCCCATCGAGAACATCGGGTTCTGGGAGAAAACTCTCAAGATCGCGCTCGTCGTCCTCGTCGTCACCGCACCCCTTCAAGTCCTCCACGGCGACGCGTACGCCCGCCACATCTACGAGACGCAACCGCAGAAGTTCGCGGCGATGGAAGCGGTCTGGCACACGGAATCCTACGTTCCCGAGTACATCATCGCCGTGCCGACCGACCTCTCCGGATTGTTCACGCCGCGCGCGAAACAACTGCTCGGCCTCGGCATCCCCGGTGGCGCGTCGTGGCTCGCGAGCGGCGGCGACCCGGAAGCGACGATTCGCGGCCTCGACTCCTTCGGCACCGAGTCGCCGCCTGTCGCCATCGTCTTCTGGGCGTTCCGCATCATGGTCGCGCTCGGGTTCTGGTTCATCCTCCTCGCCTTTTGGGGGGCGTACCGATGGCTGCGCGGCCAGCTCTACGAGGACGAACTCCTCCACTGGGCGTTCATGCTCTCCGCGCCGCTCGGGTTCGTCGCCGTCGAAGTCGGCTGGATCGTCACCGAAGTCGGTCGACAGCCGTGGCTCATACAGGGCGTGATGAAGACCTCGAACGGCGTCTCGCAATCGCTGTCGAGCGGCGAAGCGACGTTCACCCTGCTCGGGTTCGCGGCCGGCTACGCCCTCCTGCTCGGTGTGTCGCTCTACGTGTTCGCGCGCATCGTCCGCGCCGGCCCGCCGACGGGTGACGAACTCGACCTGCACGACGGAACGCCGGACGCCTCCGACGCGGACGGAACGGGGGTGGCCGCCGGTGAGTGACCTCTCGGTGCTCGGCGTGGGCCTGCCCGACATCTGGTTCGCGCTGGTGTTCTTCCTGTTCGCGATGTTCCTCCTCCTCGACGGGTTCGACTTCGGCGTCGGCGTCTTGTTCGCCGCGGCCGACTCGGAAGAACGCGAACACCTCCTCGCCGCTATCGGGCCGTTCTGGGACGGTAACGAAGTGTGGCTGGTCGTGTTCGGCGGCGCGCTGTTCGCCGCGTTCCCCGAAGCGTACGCCACCCTGTTCAGCCGCTACTACCTCCTCATGTTCGGCATTCTCGCGGCGCTCGCGCTCCGCGGATTGGCCCCCGAACTGTACGAACAGCGCGACTCGCAGCGCTGGCACGAGTTCTGGGGGGCGTCCTTCGTCGTCGGCAGCACGGCCACCCCGATTCTGCTCGGCGTGTTCGTCACGAACTGGCTGCTCGGCGCGACCGCCATCGTCACCGTCACGGGCGTGGTCGGCGGCCTCGCACTGCTGGCGCTCACCGTCGTCGACGGCATCGCGTTCCTCGGCCTGAAGACGCCCTCGCTCAGCGAATCCGTCCGACCGTACGCCCGGTACGCCATCGTCGCCTACCTCGGGTTCGCCGTCCTCCTGCTCGCGGCGCTCGCCGTGGACGACCCCGCGCTCGCGGACGCATTGTTCACGCCGATTCCGCTCGTCCTCGTCCTGCTCACCGTCGTCCTCGGCGTCGCGTACGCCGTCGCCGTCGACCGCAGGCGCTACCGCGAAGCGTTCGTCGCGACCGCCGGCCTCGTCTTCGGCCTCGCCACGCTCGTCGCGGTGTTGATGTTCCCCTACGTCGACCGCGCGACCGGCCTCACCGTCGCGGACGCCATCGTCTCCGACCTCCCGCTCTCCCTCATGAGCGTGATGATGGGGATATTCCTCCCGCTCGTTCTCCTCTACTTCGTCGCGCTCTACAGCGCCTTCCGCGGCCCGATGGGTGAGACGTACTGATGGCTCCTAAACTGGGCTCTCGAATCGTCGCGACGTGGGTCGAACTCACCGTCGTCGGATTACTCGGCGCGTTCGTCGGCACCCAACTCGGGGGGCCGCCCGGACTCATCGTCTACTTCGCCACGACGCTCGCGTCCGTCGCCATCCTCCTCTACAACGTCAACGAACTCGTCCTCGGACACCTGGACGCGGATTCAGAATAGAGTTCTCCCCAAAGAATATGGTGATTCGAACAGTTCGATTAGATAATGGTGATTCTATGAGTGCGAGCGACGGGACGGACGGAGAGGAGTACGGGGAGGCAGAACTGAACGAACGCGGTCGGTTGACGATTCCGAAGGAACTCCGCGACGACCTCCACCTCGACGACGGAACGACGTTCACGGTCATCCGGGAAGGGGGTGACATCCGCCTGGTCAGAAACCTCCCGGACCTCGAAACGCTCTCGTCGGGGAAGCGCCGCGAGGACTGGGGGGACGACGCGTTCCGCGACGCGGGAGAGGCGACGTTCGGGGGACAGTAGATGCGGATACTGCCCGACGTGAACGCGCTCGCCATCCAGCTCGTGGACGACCACCCGGGACATCCGTACGTCGCGGAACATCTGGTTCCCGCGCTCCGAGGAGAACACACGCTCCTCCTGTTCGGCTACCTCCCCCTCCGCGTGCAGTGGGTGCTCGAAGATCTCGGGTTCTCGACGCTCGACGCCCGGAACGCGGTCACCTCGCTCCTCCAGTACCCGATGGAGTCAGTGGACGTGACCCCCGAAACGGTCCTCTCCGCGTACGACGTGAGCGCGCAGAAGAACCACGACGTCTACGACTCGTTCTACCTCGCGCTCGCCCGCGAAACGGACGCGGACGTGTTACTCACCACCGACCGGGATTTCGCGGACCTGTGCGCGGACGAATCGGTCGACTACCTGAACCCCGTTCCCGAGGACGTACTCGCCGATTTCCACGACGCCTAGGCGCCGTGTTCGAGCGACAATACGACCGCGTGCCCCTCCACCACGGTTCCGTTCTCCGTCTCGGCGGTCGTCTCCACGCGTAATCTGTCCTCCCCGAGGTCCTCGACGACTTCCGCTCGCGCTTCGATGGTGTCGCCGGGACGGACCGGTGCGGTGAACGAGATGTCCTGAGAGACGTAGACGACGTCGCCGGGGAGGCTGGCGAGCGCGGCGCTCACGACGCCCGCGGCGAGCATTCCGTGGGCGACCACGCCGCCGAACAACCCATCCGCGGCGTACTCGGCGTCGAGGTGGAGCGGATTGTGGTCGCCCGTCACGTCGGCGTACGTCTCGATTTCGTCTTCCGTCACGTGTTTCTCGGCGCTCGCGGTGTCACCGACTCCTGCGACTGGCATACACGTCCTCCACACGCGGGGGCGGTAGTCCCTCCGGTTAACATGTAAATCCTCCATTTGATGGTGGCGTTGGGAGAGTATCGAGTAGATGGAACTCGCACGTAACGGCGAGGTCGCGCTCGCCTACGACCGAACCGGACCCCGGGACGCGGAGACGGTGGTGTTCGTCGAAGGCCTCGGGTACGGCCGCTGGATGTGGCAGTTCCAGCGCGACCCCCTGTCGAGGGACTACGACACTATCGTCTTCGACAACCGCGGCACCGGCGACTCCGACGCGCCCGCCGGCCCGTACACTATCGCGGAGATGGCGGGCGACCTCGACGCCGTCCTCGACCACGCTGGGGTCGATGCGGCGCACGTCGTCGGCGCGAGCATGGGTGGGATGATAGCCCAGCGGTACGCGCTCGATTACGACCGCGCGCTCTCGCTCTCCCTGCTCTGCACGTCGCCGGGCGGGGAGGACGCCGTGCCGACGCCGCCCGAGACGCAGGAGTTCATGTTCGACGTGCCCGACGACGCCGACGAACGCGAGGCCATCCGGTACAAGATGACGCCCGCTCTCTCCGACGGCTTCGCCGACGAGCACACCGATCTCGTGGAGCGAATCGTCGACTGGCGACTGGAATCGGACGCGCCCGAAGACGCCCGAAACGCGCAGGCCGCCGCCGTCGCGGGGTTCGACGCGAGCGACGAACTCGACTCCCTCGACGTACCCGCCGTCGTGCTGCACGGAACCGCGGACCGCGTGCTCCCCGTGGAGAACGCGGAACTCCTCCACGAACTCCTCCCGGACAGCCGACTCGAACTCTTCGAGGACGGCCCGCACCTCTTCTTCGTCGAACGCGCAGACGACGTGACCGACCGCCTCCAGACTTTCCTCGCCGATGTCTGAGTTCGCACCCGTCCACGACCACGGGAGCCGACCCTACGACTGGGTGGGCGCGTGGAGCGAGAGACGCGCCGCGCTCTCGCCCGAGAAAGTGGGGTTGGTGGACGAGACGACCGGCCGCGAGTTCACGTACGCGGAACTGGACGAACGCGCGAACCGCGCCGCCCGCGCGCTCCGCGACCACGGCGTCGAGGATGGTGAACGGGTCGCCGTCGTCTCCCGGAACCGCCCCGAACTCGTCGACCTGTTCTTCGCGTGCGGGAAGACGGGGGGCGTCCTCGCGCCGCTCTCCCACCGGCTCGCACCGCGCGAACTCGGCGAACTCCTCGCGACCGTCGACCCCGAACTCCTCGTCGTGGAGGCCCCGTTCGCGGACCGCGTCGCGGACGCGCTCTCCCGCGTCGACCTCGAAACGAGCGTGCGCGGCCTCGGCGATACCGAGTGGCTCCCCTACGAGCGAGACATCCCCGAAGACGGTTCGCCCGTCGAGTCAGCCGATCTCTCGATGGACGACCCCTGTCTGTTCCTCCACACCGGCGGCTCCACCGGAGTTCCGAAGGAGACCGTCGTCACCCACGGCGGCGTGCTCTGGAACTCGATAAACACCATCACTGCGTGGGGGTTGCGGGACGACGACGTGACGCCGATGGTGTTCCCGATGTTCCACACCGGCGGCTGGAACGTCCTCACGCTCCCCCTCTTCCACATGGGCGGCACTGTCGTCCTCTCCCGCGAGTTCGACGCCGGCGCGGTCCTCAACACCATCGACGAACGCGACGTGAGCGTACTCGTCGCCGTGCCCGCCGTCCTCCGCATGATGGCCGAACACGACGCCTGGCCGGCGACCGACCTCTCCTCCATCCGGTTCGCGAAGTCGGGCGGCGGGCCGTGCCGGGACGCGGTCATCGACCGCTGGTTCGACCGCGGCGTCGACCTCTCGCAGGGCTACGGCCTCACCGAGTGCGGGCCGAACAACTTCACGATGCCCGACGGGTGGCCCCGCGAGAAGACCGAGAGCGTCGGCGTCCCCGCGATGCACGTCGACGCGCGCGCCGTCGACGCCGACGGCGACGAAGTCGACTCCGGCGAGGTCGGCGAACTCGAACTCGCGTCGCCGCACGCCGCCGACCGCTACTGGCGCGAGGACGAGGAAACGGCGGAGACGTTCGGCGACGGCTGGGTGTCCACGGGTGACCTCGTGCGCGTGGACGACGACGGCTACTACTTCATCGAGGGACGGAAGAAGAACATGTTCGTCTCCGGCGGCGAGAACGTCTATCCCGCCGAAATCGAGAACGCGCTCGCGGACCACCCGAAGATAGCGGAGGTCGTCGTCATCGGTGTCCCCGACGACCAGTGGGGCGAAGTCGGGAAGGCCGTCGTGCAGGGCGACGACTCGCTCACGCTGGGCGAGGTACAGGAGTTCCTCGACGGCCGCCTCGCCGGATTCAAACGCCCCCGCCACCTCGACTTCGTCGACCAGATGCCGACTAGCGGCCCGTCGAAGATCGACCGCGACGCCGTGCGCGAACGTTTCGGCGAGTGAGCGGTGAGCGGTTTGATATCGCGTGCGCGCCATCGTTCACGGTATGAGAGTCGACCGCTTGCTGTCCGGCGTCGGCGCCGTCGTCGCGGGCGCGGCGCTCGTTCCGTACCTCGGCTACCGGAAGTGGTCGTGGGAGACCGAGCGACGGGTGCAGGCCCTCCACGAGTTAGCCGACCGTCCGCAGCGACGCGAGCGCACGCCGACAGACCTCCCGGAACCCGTGGCCGACTACTTCGACACCGTTCTCGAAGACGAGCGGCCGATTGGGCGCGTCCGCCTCTCACAGGTGGGCAAACTTCGAACGGGCGACGCGTCGTCCCCGTGGCGGCCGTTCACGGCGACCCACCACGTCACGACGAACCCGCCCGGATTCCTCTGGGACGCGCGCGTGGAGTTCGTGCCGTTCGTCCCGGTTCGCGTCCGCGACACCTACTGCGGCGGGGACGGGGCCGGTGAGGTGGCGCTGTTCGGCTTGCTCTCGCTCGGAGCGTCGGAGGCCTCACCAGAACTGAACGAGGCGGAACTGATGCGGTATCTCGCCGAAGCGGTCTGGTATCCGACGGCGCTCCGTCCCGAAACGGGCGTCGAGTGGACCGCGGTGGACGCGGAGACGGCGGAGGCGACGCTCGAACACGGCGGCGCGTCGGCCACGCTTACGTTCACGTTCGAGGACGGCCTCGTCCGGCGCGTCCACGCCGACGCGCGCTACCGGAGCGTCGACGACGGGTTCGAACCGACGCCGTGGACCGGACGCTGGGACGACTACGAACTCCGCCACGGCGTCCGCGTGCCGACGACGGGCGACGTCATCTGGCACCTCGACGACGGGGACCTGCACGCGTGGCGCGGCCGACTCCGCCACGTCGAGTACCACCGATAGCGGCCCGCGCCGAGGTCGGCGTGTTCGTCGGACAGAACGGCACCGACCCCGCGTGAGGGACGACCGGTCGTTTTTCAGAACGCGAAAACCACCCCGCGCATTAACCCCCGTTCAGTGCGTTCGTCCTCCCGTCGAGCGCCACCACGGTCGGCGTCCCGTCCAAAATGACCGCGACAGAGCATGACCGACGCCCCGCCAGCCAGCCACGTCACGTCCGTTTCCCCGGGCTTTTACTACCTGTGCCGGGTGAGTGCGGGACGATGAGCGGTGAGGACGGGATGGTCGTCGTCTCCCTGTTGGACGACGAGTACGCGCTCCGCATCCTCGAGGAGACGAGCGTGGAGCCGCTGTCGGCGAAAGCGTTGACGGAGCGCTGCGACGCCTCCCCGCCGACCATCTACCGCCGCCTCGACCGCTTGCAGGACCACGACCTCGTGATAGAACAGCAACGCCTTGACCCGGACGGCCATCACTACTCGGTGTACAGTGCGTCGCTCGAACGCGTCGTCATCGAACTCGAAGACGGCGACGTGTCCGTCGACGTGTTCCTCCGCGAGGACCCGGCGGACCAGTTCACGAAACTGTTCGAGGAGTTACGATGAAACGCGTGAGCACGGGCGGCGGCGTCTCGGTGTCCACGTCCGGCGGCGAACCCCTGCTGGTCGTGTTGCTGTTCGCGAGCGTCTTCCTCTCCGTCGTCCTCGGCCTCCTGCTCGTCGCACGACTCAGCAGCGGCTACCGACGGACGGGCAGCCCCCACTTGCTCGCCCTCGGCGTCGGCTTGCTGTTCGTCGTTCCCGTTCCGAAAGCGCTCAACCTCGCGGTATCGACCGCGACGGCGCTCGCGACGCCCGTCGTCGAATCAGCGACCGCCGGCTCACAGCTCGCCGGCTTACTCACCATCCTCTACGCAATCTATGCAGATTAGGGGTGACGCGTGACCGTGGACGCCGTCTCAGTCCTGCGAATCGTCCTCCAGTTCGCCGTCGCGACAGTCGGTTTGTTCGTCGCGTACCAGGCGTACCGCGGCTACCGCCGCAACCGTAGTCGGGCGATGTTCGCGCTCGCGGTGGCGACGGTCCTCCTCGTCCTCCCGCAACTCGTCTTCGACTATGGGTTCGAGCCGGTCGGCCTCTTCTCGGCGCTGGAGAGCGCCATCGCGCGACAGGTGACGGACATCGTCGCGGTGCTCGTGCTGTTGTACGCGTTGACGCGGGCGTGACGCCCCAGCAGCGGAGGTTTTATGTGTGAATGTGAACACATCGGATACGATGCGTTCGACCGTACGACGCCTCCTCCCGGTCGTTCTCGCCGTCTGCCTTCTCGCGGGATGCGTGGGGGTCACCCACCACCGGTCGCCCGGTGAACTCCGGTCGGACGTGGCGGCGACCTACGAGGACGTCCACGCCTACGCGGCGACCGTGGAACTCCAGGTCGACGGTCCCGAAAACCGGTCGGTGACGTACCGCGTCGTCCACCGGGACGGCGCGACCCGCGTCACGTATCGCGAACCGTCGTCTCTCTCGGGAACGACGGTGCTGACGAAGGGAGACGTCACGGTCACGTACGACCCGGAGACGGAGTGCGCGACGTACACGCAGTCCGCGACGCCGCCGGACGTTCTCGGCGCGCTCGTCGGGATGCTGGGCGAACGCACGACGTACGACGGCACCGACAATATCGACGGTGACGACGGGTTCGCGGTGGCGTACTCGGTCGACGACGCGAACGTCTCGTTGGTGGTCGGGGGGAGTCCCGCAGCCTACCGATTCAGGGACGCGCGCGACGGTGCGGCGTCCGCGAAAGTATGGGTCGACCCGTCGCTCGATCTCCCGGTCAAAGCTGAGTCCACGGTGAACCGGAACGGAACGACCGCGCGCGTGACGTTGCGAGTCCGCGACCTCACCCTGAACCCGTCGCTCGACGACGAGCAGTTCGAGGTGGACGCGCTGACCGGCGAACACGCGCCCGAACCGGTGAGTGTCCAGTCCCGCGAAGCGCTCGCGGAGAAAACGACGACGCCCGTGCCGTCTCCCGACGTTCCGTCCGGCTACGAGTTCGACCGGGGGCGCGTCCTCCACTCCGACGGACACGAGTCGGTCGAACTGGTGTACGCGAACGGAACGCGACGGCTGCTGGTGACCGCGAGCGCGCCCCGCCGGGAGATACTTCCCGCGGGCGAGACAGTCGCCGTCGACGGCAACCGGGCGATACTCGCCGTCGACGGGGAGAACCGGACGGTCACGTGGACGTGCGTCGGGCGAACGTACAGCGTCTCCGGGACGATATCCCGCGAAGCGGTTCTCGCTGTCGCTCGGTCGATTCGGTGTCGGCCAGTCTGAGAAACGGTCACCAGGACGGTGACCTGGAGGGCGGTCAGCGGGGACGCCGGATACCACGACAGGTTCACTCCGGCGGCACTTCCGGATATGAACGGGATTGTAGTAAGTACCGGTCGCGGTTTTCACGCCCGGAAAACGAGCCTTCATGTACGAGCAATCGGAGAAATCCCAGTCGCTGGGACGCCACCGCGCAGTTATCTCGGTCGGTGTGTAACGACTTAGCGTGGCACTGCCGGGTGCCACGAGGCCCGCCGTGGGGGCCCGAACGACGCCGTCGTTCGATTGCACCGTCCACACCACACCTGATTGACATGTTCGGGTGGTCGCCGGGATGGGACCGACGGGGTACCACGGAACCCCCGTCAGTGCGTCCTCCCCGAGCGGCCGACACGACGGGCGGCGCTCCCCACGCCGTCCGTTCCTGCTACCTACCCTCGACAGTCCACCTGTAGCCGACGGTCTGTTCGACCGCACGCACCAGCAAGCAATGAACATGTACGGGCGAACACCGAGGGAGCCAGCGCGCCAAACTCCACGTATGCCCGGCGTTCCGAACCCGTTCAGCGCTTCCGACGACGTCTTCGACGACTACGACGCGTTCGTCCCCGACCACATCCCCGACCCCGGTCCGTTCCTCGGCGACCACGACGTCCTCACCGGCGACGCGCACGTCGCGTTCCACGAACTCACCCGCGACGTCTTCGAGGAGCGAACGGTGTACGACATGACGTTCGACTACAACCTCGCGCGACTGAACCTCGACACCCGCCACCCCTCTGCGGGCTACCGGTACGCCGAGCAGTCGGACGACCCGTCGGTGCTTCGCGCGGAGTTCACGCCGACGACGCCCTTCTGCCCGCAGAGCAACACGCTCACGCTCGCGTCCTTTCGCGCGTGGAACGGGCTCTCGGACCGCCACGACTACGACATGGTCCGCGTCCGTCTCCACCCCGTCCACCAGAACGCAGCACAGATCAATACCGAACTCGCGGAACTCGAAACGGTGTACGAGGAGACGGGGGCCGTCACGCGACCCGAAGAGCCCGACGAGAACCGTTAGTTCTCGGTCGCTTCGTCGGACTCATCGTCGAGCGAGAGGCGGCCGTCGGCGACGTCGCACCGCCGGGAGAGCGCGCGCGGACGAGGCGGGCTGGCGTTTCGCGGATGTCGAGCGTATTACGAGCGCCCACCCGCGTCGAGTTCGGCGTCCGCGTACTGCTTGACGATGCGCTCTTCCGCGCGATGGATGACCTCGCTCATCGTCGACTTCGCCATCCCCGCGCGCTCCGCGAGGTCCGTCAGCGTACAGCGACGCGGCGTGTCGTAGTAACCGGCGTCGACCGCTTCCCGAACGACTTCCGCCTGTCGGTCCGTGAGGAGTGAGGACGCCGCCGTCTCGTCCCGGATGTACGCGATGTTGTAGGGGACGCCGAACCGCTCGAACTGCTCGCCGAGTTCGGAGAGGCGGTTACGAGGCGCGGTGAGGGTCCACGTCGCCTCCCCCGCCACGATGTCGAACGGCATCTCGGGCGGCAGCCCGGACTCGGAGGACGCGAGCAAAAGCACGGGGAGCGTCGTCTCCACCTGCAAGAGCGCGTGTCCGTCGTTTCGCTGGAGGACGTCGAGCGTGACGAGCGTCTCCGCTGCTTCCATCGACTCGAACACGGCGTCGAGGTCGGCGGCGTCGACTTCCACCAGCGCCACCCCGGTGCCGTCCCCCGGAATCCCCGCGAGGATGCGGAATCGCGTGTCCGGGAACTCTCGGGAGACGTCCCCGATCCACGTCTTCTCCGGAATCTGAATCGTGAGTTTCGCTTCGGGCATCTACACCCCACTAGACGACGGGGGACCACGTCAATGCTTCCGAACATGTTCGGCTTCGACTGAACATGTTCGTCTCACGGGACGTTATTTCGAGCGTCGAACCGAACACCTTCGTCACAACTGCTTTCCCCGCCCGCCGCCCACTCTCGAACATGTCAGAACCCGCAGTCCGCCTCGACGCCCGCGAGATAGACGGCGAACCCTTCGGGACCATCATGGACGCCCTCGACGAACTCGACGAGAGCGAGACGTTGCTCCTCGTCAACAGCTTCGAGCCGAAACCGCTCTATCAGGTCCTCGACCGCCGCGGGTTCGACCACGACACCGAACAGGTCGCGGAGGACGAGTACCGCGTCTCCATTCGTCACGCCTGACTACGTCTTCCAGATTGCGGTGACGACGTCCCCCTCGTACTCCACCGTCTCGTACGCGTACCCCCGGTCCTCCAGTCGCGGGTAGAGGTGTTGTGGCGCGCGGTCGTTCACCTGCACGAGCACCGTCTCGGAATCGAGTTCCGGGAGGCGTTCGAGCGTGTCGCGCAGCGGATGCGGCGGCGGGAGGTCGCGCGCGTCCAGCAGCTCGGTCGGCGCGTCCGTCGGTGCGTCGGTCGTGCGGAGTATCTCTGCTTCGAGCGACATCACTAGCCCGTTCGTCGGGAGTCCTCCCGGTCGTTTCGCCGAAGGTGTTCGGGTCTCAGTCGGCGCTCTGCGCGTCCGTGCGCTCGAACCGACTCGCGAGCGCGCCGGGGCTGTGCACCCAGATGGTCCGTCCGATGTTCGCGACGAAGACGACGAACCCGAGGACGAGCAGGAGACTCCCCACCACCGCGACCGTCGGGTCGAGAGCGAGGAGTTCCGCGCCGACCCAGACACCTGCTCCGGCCACGGTGAGCGCGAAGTCGAGATGGGCGAGTCGGCCGTCGTAGAGGTCGCCTATCATCGGGACTGGTTCGAGGCCGAGGCGGTCGCTGTACCGGTGGACCCAGATGAGGAAGGGGACGACGTGGTAGAGCGTTCCGAGGACGACGAACCCGACGACGCCGACGAACAACAGGTGGAGCAAACCCGGACGCCCGAACAGCACCGCGACGCCGACGGCTTCCCGAACCCACTGCGAGGCGGCGAGGACGGCCCACACCACCATCGCGACGCCCGCGACGGCGTACCGGCGCAACATCGGCGTCCACCCCACACGGGTTCGCGCGAGACACCGGAGGACGACGACGCCCACGAGGAACAACCCGACCGCGACGAGGACACCGCCGGCGCGCGCGAGCACTCCGACGTCCGCGTACCGGCCGACGGCCAGCGCGACGACACCGACGGGGTAGCCGATTTCCTCCACGCGCTGGAGTCGTTCGTCGAACGCGTAGAGGTCGACCTGCGTGAACATCGTGGCTAACTGGTAGAGCGCGCCCGCGACCGTCGTACCGACCGCGCCGAAGACGGCGAGCGTCGCGTGTGCTTCGAGGACGCGGCCGTGCGCGGACCCGAGGACACCCGTGGTGAAGTCGAGCGCGAGTAGGAGGCCGAGAACGGTGAGGACGACGAAGAACCCGAGCGCGAGCGCGAAGTGGCGTTCGGTGACGTCGAACGGCCGCGCGCGGGCGAGCGTCCGACCGACGTTGTACGCGAAAACCCAGAACCCGACGAGGAGGACGTTCCCGGAGAGCGCGAGCAGCGAGAAACTCGTCGTGAGGAAGCCGGTGACGACGCCGAGGACGCCGACGGTGATGAGGGCCAACTGGATGCGTGCGAGCGGCTTCGAGTGCAGTCGGACACCCGACCAGACGGGGACGAACTGCGTCATCGCGCCCGCGATGGTCACGCACACCCACCCGGCGAGGAGGAGGTGGACGTGCCCGAGCGTGACGAACCCGCCGCCGCCGAGCGCGGATGCGACGCCGAGCGCACCCGCGCCGAGGAGTAGACAGAGGCCGACGACGAAGTGCTTGAGCGGAATCGCGAGCGGCGGTTGGACGTCCGTATCGACGGCGTCCGGAACGACGGACATGCTCCACTCTAGAACGGCTTCCTCCCTCGGTGTATCCCCGAACGCGTTCGCCTCCCCGCCCGCCCGAACATATTCGGCCGCGCCTACTTCGTCGCCGGACGACTATCCCGATACATGAGCGAGACGTCCCACGAACACGGCGCAGAGACGGTGACCGAGGAGATGCACGACGGGTCGTGGTCGGTGAACCTGGAGACGCCCGAGTACGCGGGCGACGCGGACCGCGTGGTCGAAGACGCGGTGCGGGCGGTCGAACACACCCGTCCCGGCTTCCACGTGAACCTCGTGACTCACGGCGACACCGGCCATCCCGAGACCTACCTCTACGACGCCATCGACGAGGCGTTCGGCGACACGGTCTCCCACGAGTTCGTAGAGCAGTGCGGTTGCGGCGGCTACGTCACCCGCGTCCACCGCAACGAATGACCGGCGCACGGTGTGAACTCGACGCGCCCGGCGAAGATTTCGAGGTCGACGCGGACGCCGTCGCGGGCGACCTCGTCGAACACGCGGTGTCCCACCGGGACCGGGAGCTCGAACGCGCGTTCGACCGCCTCGCGGCGAACGAAGGACTCACCGAGGACGACCGCCGCGTGCTCGAAGCGCTCGCCGACTCGTTGATCTACCACCTCGTCGCGCCGCCCGCGGAGTCGGTCGCGTCGATGGACGACCCGGCGGACATCGACGCCGCGCGCACGCTCTTCGACCTCGATTCGTAACGCGCCCGAACACGTTCGGGAGAACGGCTACCCGAACGCCCGGCCAACGCACGAACGCAATGAGCGACGTGACACTCGACGTCCGCGAGATACCGCCGAGCGACCGACATCCCCGGATTCACAGCCAGTTCGAAGACCTCGAACCGGGGGAGACGCTGACCATCGTCAACGACCACGAACCGAAACCGCTGTTCTACGAGTTCCAGGCCGAAGTCGACTCCTTCGACGCGGACGGCTACGAGGTCGAGGAGTCCGAACCCGGGAAGTACGTCGCGCGATTCCCGAAGCGCTGACTCCGTTTTGACCGGCAGAACCAAGACGTGCCTCCGGGGTAGTGAACCCGTGACCGACGCCGAACGCGACACCTGGAATCAGAAGTATCGGAGCGGGGACGTCCACCTCCCCGAGGGGCCGACCCCCGCCCTCCGCGAGCGCGTCGCGTGGTTCCCCGACGGGCGCGCGCTCGACGTGGCGACGGGCCTCGGCCGGAACGCTCGCTTCCTCGCCGACCACGGCTACCGAGTGGACGCTATCGACGTCTCCCGCGAAGGCCTCGAACTGGCGCGCGAGCGCACCGACCCCGACGCGCAAATCGAGTGGATAGAGGCGGACGTGGACGAGTACGCGTTCCCCGAGCGCGCGTACGCCGTCGCGGTGGTGAGCTACTACCGGAACACGGACCGGCTTTCCGACGTGCTGTCGGCGCTCGTACCCGGCGGCGTGTTGGTTTACGAACACCCCGTCTCGTCGCCGGACGAGCGCGACCCGTCTTCGCACGCGTTCGCGCCGAACGAACTTCTCCACGCGACGCTCGACGCCGGGGACTGCACCGTCCTCTACTACGAGGAGGACTGGGCGACGGGTGTGAACCGGCCGAAGGCAGTGCTGGTCGCGCGATGCGACACCTGAAAAATTGCGGGGGTGTGCGAGTCAGTCGTCGTCGCTTCCGAAGACGGTGAACGTGGATTCGTCCAGTTCCGTCGTGGTTTCGCGGGTCGCGAGGAGTTTCTCGGCGACGTCCCAGAGGAAGACGCCGGAGCCGAGGATTATCATCGTGTCCCCGGGGAACCGAATCCAGAACAGCAACTGGATTATCGGCTGATTGTAGAAGGCGAGACTCCGCGCGGCCGCGTAGTTCCCGGTGAACGCGGCCTCCAGTTGGATGAATCCGACCGGGAGGACGGAGAGGGCGAGCATCACGGCGAGGCCGATGTTCCAGAGCCAGAACGCCCAGCGGAGGCGTCGCGTCGACCACGCGGCCGACCGGGTGACGATGCGGAGGACGTAGACCGCCATCCCGAGCGCGAGGAAGCCGAACGCGCCGAACATCGCGGCGTGCGCGTGCGCGACGGTGAGGTAGGTGCCGTGTTCGTAGTAGTTGATGAGCGGGAGGTTGATGAAGAAGCCGAGGACGCCCCCGCCGACGAAGTTCCAGACGCCGCTCGCGACGATGAACATGAACGGCAAGCGGTACGGGAACTCGCGGTCGGTCTCCTGGATGACGCGGTACTCGTTGAGCGCCTCGTAGAGGATGAAGACGAGCGGGATGAGTTCGAGCGTGGAGAACACGCTCCCGAACGGCAGCCAGACGGACGGTTGGCCGACCCACCAGTAGTGGTGGCTGACGCCGATGACGCCCGCGCCCATCACGAGCAACGCCTCGAACAGCACGGCCTTCTCCGCGGCCGACTTCTCGAGGAGGTTCATCGAGACGAGGGTGAGCGCGACGACGGTGACGACGAAGAACTCGAACGCGCCCTCGACCCACATGTGGACGACCCACCACCGCCAGAACTCCGTCATCACGATGTTCGTCTGGGGCGTGTAGAGGAATCCGGCGACGAACAGCAGCGCGATGGACCCGCCCGCGTACAGCACCATGTGCGCGATGCCGTACCGCGATTCGCGGTCGAGCAGTGGTTTGAGGCCGCGCGTGACGAGGGCGGCCCAGAGGAGGAAGCCGACGAGTAAGCCGACCTGCCAGAGGCGGCCGACTTCGAGGTACTCGAGGCCCTCGTTGCCGAGAATCCACCAGAGCCCGCCCTCGAAGTAGTTGTGCGCGCCGAGCCAGATGCCGGCGAGGCCGCCGACGGCGACGACGACGAGCGCGGCGAGGAGGACGCGGATGTACCGCGCCTGATTCGGGGGTTCGTAGCCCGTGAGGAGCGGCGGGAGGAAGAGCCCCGCGCCGATCCAGAGCGTGGCGATCCAGAGGATGGCGAGGTCGATGTGCCACGTCCGCCCGAGGTAGAAGGGGAGCCACTTCAGGGGCTCTATACCGACGGCTTCGGCGATGCCGTAGAAGCCGTGGCGTTCGATGTAGTAGTGCGCGATGAGGCCGCCGAGCAGCGTCTGCGCGAAGAACAGCACGGCGGCGACGACGACGAACTTCGACGCGGCGACCTGACTCGGGTGCAGGGTCACGTCGTCGGGTTCGGGAATCTCGACGCCGACGGTCGACGGTTCGGCGAGGTCGACCGACTGGTAGAGCCAGATGCCGATGCCCGCGCCGGCGATGAGCAGGACGACGGCGATGACGCTCCACGTCAGCGTCGGCCCGGTCGGAACGTTCCCCGCGCCCGGCATGTACGGCCAGTCGTTCGTGAAGCTCTGCGTACTGCCGGGGCGTTCGGTGTGCGCTATCCACGCGGTCCAGAGCGCGAAGTCCGCGAACTGGCGGGCCTCCTCGGGGGTCGCGATCATCTTCTCGGGGACGCCGCGCTCGGGACTGCCCTCGTAGTACCGCTCGACGTACGTCTCCTCTACTTTGTCGTACGCGTACGCCTCGGCGGCCGAGAGGTGAATCGTCTCTCCGACCGACCCGTCTTCGAGGTCGCCCTTCACGGTGGCGTTTATCGCGGCCTGCTTCGGCGGCGGGAGACTCCCGAACCCGGCGTCGTACTCCCGTTCCGCGTAGAACTGGCGCATGTACCGGGTCTGCAGTCTCAGCGCGTCGGCGGTGTAGTCGACGCCGTAGTAGCCGCCGTTGCCGAGAATCGTCCCCTGGTCCATGAACCCGTTACTCTGGAAGACGATCTTCCCCTGCTGAATCTGGTGGTCGGTGACGACCGTCGAACCGTCGGGGCCGACGGTCTCTTTCGGAATCGGCGGTACGTTCTGCTGGGAGTACCACGCCCCAGCGCCCATCACGACGAGGTTGAACACGAAGACCGCTGCGAGAATCTTCGCGAGCGTTCGCCTACTCAACTCCATACGTGAATCCTCCCGAGGGAATCCCCTCCCTCTTCGCCCGAATATGTTCCGGCCGAATCAGTGGTCCATCACGAGCGAGTACGCGATGAACGCGAACCCGACGGCGACCAGCACGCTGTTGATGAGGAGGGCTTGTGCGATAGAGAATCCGAGGATCTGCTGGACGACGCCCGCGAGCAGGGTGCCGAGCGTGACGATGCCGAACCCGAGCGCGAGCATCCACAGCGACCGGTCGCCCGTCCGGCGGTGAGCGCGGTACGTGAGGTAGGAAATCCAGCCGCCGAGAACCAGTATCAGCGTCTTCGTGACGACGATGCCGACGGTGACGTACTCGCCGCTCATAGCTCGTCGCGCACCTCCGACCAGAGTTCCGCGAGGCGGTCTTCGAGCGTGCCGGACGGCCGGCGCACGTCCGCGACGAGCGTGCCGTCCTCGACGCTCACCGTGAGTTCCTCGACGTCGACGACGTACCGGGTCGTGTGCTTCTTCTCGGTCGTGATGTCGGTCAACTCTCGAACCAACCCTGCGTCGCTGAGGCGTTGAAGCTTCCGGTAGACGGTGGACCGAGGGATGTCGCAAGCATCCACGATACCCGCCGCCGTCATCGGGGTGTCGTGGTCGGAGAGCGTCTCGAGGATCCGTCGGGCGTCCTCGTCACCGAGCACCGAGAGGAGGTCGTCTGCGTCCTCACCCTCGGACATCCACGGCCCTCCGTAATCGCGTACTGCCCGCTGGGCGGCGGTCTCTGCGTGCCTCCCGGGGGGTCGCGGTGTTCTCCATACGGTGTCGTTACGTAGAGCCACGGTCCTCTAACTCCAATAGTTCCCGATATCTGTTCCGGACCGTGGGGACCGCGACGTTCGCCACCTCCGCGACCGCTGGCTGCGTGACGCGTTCGTTCGTGAGGTTCGCGGCGGCGTACACCGCGCCGGCGGCGAGCGCGGTCGGGTTCTTCCCGCTGTGGTGGTTGTGCTCGACCGCGGTTTCGAGGAGATCGCGGGCGCGCCGCGACGTCTCCTGCGTGAGGTCCAAATCGGAGGCGTACCGGCGCGCGTACTCCACGGGGTCAGCGGGCGGCACCGCGAGGTCGAGCGTCCGGCAGAGCGCGGTGTACGCGCGCTGAATCCGAATCTTGGAGACGCGACTTACGTTCGCGAACTCGTCTAAATCGCGGGGGAGGTGTGCCTGTCGGGCGGCCGCGTAGACGGACGCGGTGGCGACGCCTTCTATACTCCGTCCCCTGACGACGTCCTCCGCGAGCGCGCGCCGGTAGACGACGCCCGCCGTCTCCCGCACGCCGTCGGGGATGCCGAGCGCGCTGCTCATACGGTCTATCTCGCCGAGCGCGAACCGGAGGTTGCGGTCCGCGCTGTTCCGGTTGCGAAAGCGTTCGTCCCACCGGCGCATCCGCGCGAGGCGCTTGCGTTTGCGTCCGGAGATGCGTTTCCCGCTCGCGTCCACGTCGCGACGGCCGATGACCGAACTCAGTCCCTTGTCGTGGAGGAGTTCCGTGGTGGGCGCGCCGACGCGGCCGCGGTCGTCCTCGTCGTCGAACGACCGCCACTCCGGGCCGCGGTCGAGTTCGCCGTCAGCGACGACGAGACCGCACTCACCGCACGCCGTCTCGCCGTGCGCTTCGTCCGCGACGAGTCGGCCCCCGCACTCGGGACACCGCGTTCGCTCCCCCGCGTCGTCGCGTTTCGCCGCCGTGTCGTCCGTTCGCAGTCGGCGTTTTTGATGAATCATGGCGGGTCGTAACCGACGGTTACCCCTCTGTTAGGGTGTAGGTAGGGTGAAGTCCCAGCGAGTGAGATGGCCACATCACTTTTGTTTGCGCGGCGGAATCCATCGAACGAATGGCCCGTATCGTATCGTACACGGCGGGTGTGCCGGCCGCGTCACAGGCGCTCTCCGCGACGTCGGACGTATCAGGCCGCCACGAAGGGTGGCGCGTCGACGAGAGGGGGGCGATCTGGTCGTTCTGGGTAACAGGGGACGTAGAGGAGTTCGTAACCGCGCTCCCCGCCGACCCGTCCGTCGCGTCGCACGAAGCGCTCGCCGAACGGAACGGTGAGCGGCTCTTCGAGGTTCGTCTTCCGCACGGCCGCGGCGCGTTCGAATCGATCGACGGCGTCGACATCATGTCCGCTCGATTCGATCGGAACGGTTCGACGGGACGGGTGTGGTGTGAGTCGGACGGCGCGCTCTCCGCGTTTCGCGACGCGGTGACCGAGACCTGTGGCTGGTTCGAAGTGAGCGGCGTCTACGAACTCGCCACTGACGATTCGGGGCGCACGGTTCACGTCGACACAAACGGGGACACGAGTGCGATTGTGGCCGCGATACTCGAAACGGTCGCGGACGCCGAGAACGTCTCGGTGAACTCCCTCCCGCCGCTGTACGACTGCATCGACCCTGACCTCGTCGCGTCGATGATTCGGCCTGACGGGAACCCGCGCGACCACGTCTCGTTCGAGTACGCCGACCGCAGAATCGTGGTGCGCGCGGACGGCACCATCACCGTCTCCTAAGCACTCTGTCTATTTCTGATCGCGAGCGCGGCGAACAGGAGCGCGCCGACCGCCCGACTCCCGAGGTCGAGGACGGTGCCGGGGCCGCCGTTCGCGGTGAGCGGCGCGAGCAGGAGTCCGGGAGCCATCAGCAGGAACGCCGAAACCGCGAACGCGGCGCGTTCGACGCCAGACACCTCCTGATAGAAGTAGCCGATGACGGTCGCGCCGAGCGCGACGACGCCGACGAACACGCAGACGATGGGGACGACGACTTGCGGGACGAAGAACCCGAGGTCGGCCACGTCCGCGAGCGAGAGCACGTGGACTTCTTGTCCGGTGCCGACGCCGCGGAGGAGGACGATTCCGGGCGAGAGGACGAACGCGAACGGGACGATGGCTTTGTTCAGCGAGAGACTGAACGCCTGCACGCCCGTCTCGAACGGGTCCGATTTGGCGACGCCTGACGCGGCGTACGCGGCGACGGCGACCGGGGGTGTGATGTCCGCGATGACGCCGAAGTAGAGGATGAACAGGTGGGCGGCGAGCAATGGGACGCCGAACTCGGAGATTGCGGGGCCGAGGAGGGAGACGAGGATGATGTACGTCACCGTCGTCGGCATCCCCATTCCGAGGATGATGCAGGAAATGGCGGTGATGACGAGGAGGACGACGAGCGACCCCCCGGAGACGTCCAAGATGAGCGCGGTGAGGTTCGGGCCGAGACCGGTCGTGGCGATGATGCCGGGGATGATGCCGGCGGCGGCGACTGCGACGACGACCGTGGTGGCGGTGCGCGCGCCGTCGTCGAGCGATTTCACGACGAACCAGAAGTAGCGAAACGCGCCGTTCCGCGAGAGCCTGGGGCGGCCAACGGCGTCCGCCGCGGCGCGCGTCGCGTCACCCACCTCGTCGCTGTACGCGAGACGGCCGGGGTCGGTGCGGTGACGAACGAGCAGCGTGAAGAAGGACGCGCCGACGAGAATCCAGCCCGCGTCCCCCAGAATCGTCGGGATGACTGGGTCTCCTGCGTTCGCGGCGACGAACCCCCGGATTCCGGCGAGCGCGGCGATCGTGCCACCGAGGACGTATCGGGTGTCGGGCGTGTACGCGGCCACGAGGCCGATGAGCGCGAGGATGGAGAGGATGGTGAACCACGCGGAACGCGCGACGGAGAGCCGTTCGACCAGCAGGTAGAAGAGGAGGAGGAACAGCGGCGCGAAGTAGAACCAGCCACGGGCGAGGTGGGAGCGCCAATCTATCACGTCGAGTCCGGTGACGCCGCCGATGCCGAGTTTGCTCGCTTCGAGGTGGACCATCACCCAGACGCCGAAGAAGAAGACGATGGCGGGGATGGCGGCGGCGATGATGACGTCCGAGTAGGGCGTGAGCGTGTACTCGACGATGAGGAACGCGGCCGCGCCCATCACCGGCGGGAGTATCTGGCCGCCCGAGGACGCGGAGGCTTCGACCGCACCCGCGAACGCCGGCCGGTAGCCCGACTTCTTCATCAGCGGAATGGTGAACGCGCCCGTCGTGACTGTGTTCGCGATGGACGACCCGGAGATGGTGCCCATGAACCCCGACGCGAGAATCGAGGCTTTCGCGGGCCCGCCCTTCCGCCGACCGGTCGCGGCGTACGCGAGGTCGATGAGCCACTTCCCCGCCCCCGACGTCTCCAGGAACGCCCCGAAGAGGATGAAGATGTAGATGAACTGCACCGAAACGCGGACAGGGACGCCGAGGATGCCCTGGTCGGTGTACCAGAGGTTGCGGATGATGGTGCTCCACGGCGCGGGACTCGTCGAGAGCACGCCGATGAACGGCGCGTCGAGCGGAATCACCGACGCGTACTTCGCGTACACGATGAACGTTCCGACGATTATCGTGAGCCCCAGCCCGAGCGCGCGCCGCGTGGCTTCGAGGACGAGGAGGACGACACCCACCCCCAGGAGATACGCCCACGACGACACGCCGAGTATCGGCCAGTTCGTCGTGAACGCGAGGAACCCGTAGACTTCGCCGAGGGTGCGCCCGGCGTCCAATCCGAGTGCGCGCATGAACAGTATCTCCTGGAACTCGTCGAGGTAGTAGTACGCCGCCACCCACGCGAACGCGATGAGCGCGAAGTCGACGGGCGTGATGCGTTCGTTCTCGGGGTCGCCGACCAGCCACGTCAACACTCCCGCGAGCGCGTCCGTAACGCGCGTGACGGGCGACTCGGGGCCGAAGCGGTCACGCACGCCCGGTGGAATCCGGCGGAGGCGCTTCGAGAGGAATCCCGCCCCCGTCGATGGCGGGAACAGCGCGAACGCGAGCGTCAGCGCGAACACGACGTGGAAGGCGTTTATCTGTAACTGCTGGAGGGCCGCGAGCCGAACCGTCCCCAGAAGCGGGAGCGACACCTCGAAGACGAACCCGCGCGCCGCGAGCCACACCTGATAGAGCGAGAACAACACGGCGACGAGCGAGACGGCGACCGCGATGGGTCCGCGGAGCGTCCGCTTGCGTTCGAGTTCTCGCAGTAACTCCTCCTGTTCGTCCTCGCTCAGCGTGTCAGCGTCGTCCGAGACGTTGGGTCCGTCGGAGTCACTCATTGCCACGGGAGGCGTTCGAGGAGTCCGCGATGGCGGACGCTGATTCGGACGCTACTCGCGTTCGAGAGCGCCACGAGGTCGTACACTCGGCCATCGACGCGGAGCGTGTGGCCCGCGACCCGTCCGGGTTTCACGAAGAACGACTCGTAGGTGTGGTCGGGGTCGAAGACGAACCAGCCGTCCTCGAGGGTGACGTTCGCGCGCGAGGGAAGTCCCCAGCCGTACGACTGAAACCGCATCAGGGTGTTGTCCAGTCGGGTGCCGTCGACGCGGTAGACGTCCTCTACCGGCGTCTTCTCGACGCTGTGCGTGTACGCGAGCGTCACCGCCTCCCCGTCGTCCACCGGGACGCTGAGGAGGACGTCGCCCGTGTCCGCGTCCGTGACGACGAGGTCGTACGCGGGTCGGGACGCCGCGTACCCGGTGGTTCCCGCCGCGAGCGCGAGCACCGCGACGAGTGCGACGGCGGCGAGACGCGGACCGTCGACGGGAGTCCACCCCATCCGCGCCTACCCCTCGAAGTAGGCGCGCGCGCCCTCGTGCAGTTCGATGGACATCCCGTCCTGCGCGGACGCCTTCGTGATGAAGTTCTTCTTGATGGTGAGGCGGTCGAGGTGGTCGAAGACGGCCGCCGTCACCTGTTCGACCGTGTCCGCGGCGAGTTCGGAGCGCGTCGCGATCATCGCCTGCACGGACACCGTTTCGACGTCCTGACTCACGCCGTTGTACGTGCCGCCCGGAATCGTGTCCTCCGCGTAGAACGGCGCGGAATCGAGGACTTGCTGGCGGTTGTCACCCGAGACGGGGACGATGACCACGTCGTTCGTCGTCGCGAGGTCGCTTATCGCGCCGACCGGCCACCCGCCGACGACGAACGCCGCGTCGATGTCGCCGTTCTTGAGTTGGTCCGCGGCCGTCGAGAACCCCGCGTTCTGCTCGGTGTAGTTCGTGATACCGAGCGCTTCGAGGATCTGTTTGGCGTCCACCTGCGTCCCCGACCCGAGGTCGCCCGTGTTGATGGTTTTCCCCTGCAAGTCCGCGGGCTGCGTGATGCCCGTGTCCGCGAGCGTGACGATGGTAATCGTCTCCGGGTACAGCGTCGCGACCCCGCGGAGGTTCTCGATGGGGTTGTCCTGGAAGACGTCGATGCCGGTGCCGTTCTTCGCGAAGTACGCGACGTCGTTCTGGATGAGCGCGAAGTCAGCGCTCCCGTTCGCGAGCGACCCGACGTTCTCGACGGACGCCCCCGTCGACTGCACCTGAATCCGGTACGAGGTGTTGTCCTCGATTATCTGCTTGAACTCGTTCGAGAGCGGGTAGTACGTCCCGCCCGTCCCGCCGGCGTGCCACGACAGTCGCGTCGTCCCACCGCCGCCGCCGGTGGTTTCGGTGGTCCCGCCGGTCGTCTCCGTGGTTCCACCGCCACCGCCGGTCGTCGTTTCGGTTGTTCCGCTCGTCGTCGTGCCGCCACCGCCGCCACAGCCGGCGAGTGCACCCACGCCCGCGACGCCCGCTAACCCGACGAACCTCCGCCGAGATACCGACTCACTATCTGTATCTGAATCGACCATACGCGTACCACCCCACCACGGCTCATTGTTATCACGTCCTTACCGGACTGAGACACGCGCTACCGCCAGTCGAGCACGCTCGCGGCCCACGTGTATCCGGTACCGGCCGCGAGCGCCAACACGGTGTCGTCCGACTCGACGAGCCCTCGATTCAGACCGCGCTCGATGGCGAGGAGTTGGTCGACGCTCTGGACGTGCCCGTGGTGGTCGAGGTAGTGGTGGCCGTCGCCGACGCCGAGTTCGTTCGTCAGGTAGTCGTGGAACGACCGCTTCATGTGGGTCACCGCGACGAAATCGACGTCGTCGCGGCCGTAGCCGCTCCGTTCGAGGGCGTCGTCGGCGACGGTGAGGAAGTTCGAGAGGGAGACCTCGCCGAGTCTGCGCTTCATGTCGTCCGGATCGGGGACGGTGAGCGAGTGGAGGCCCGCATCAACCGTATCGTGGCTCGCCGGGTTCTCGGACCCGCCGCCGGGCATTATCACGTCCCGCGAGAACGAACCGTCGGTGAGCGTCGCGTGCCCGCGAACGCTGGCCCGTGTTCGGTCGTCGGTGTCGTTGCCGTCCGCTTCGAGGACGGTCGCGCACGCGCCCGACCCGAAGTTGAACATGAACGAGGCGTCCGTGTCGGTGTAGTCCACGAGGTCTTCTTCCCTGCTCGCACCGACGAGTAACGCCGTTTCGACGCCGCCGGATTCGAGGTGGGCGTCGAGTTCGCGGAGCGTGATTGGATAGCCCGCACAGAGCGCGTAGGTCTCCTTCGCGTACGCTTCGGTCGCGCCGAGACGGTGGGCGATGTCCGCGGCGGCGGACCACACCACGTGGTCCTTGTACTCGCTCCCGTGGTAGACCACGAGGTCGAGGTCGTCGGGCGATAGGTCGGCGTCAGTGAGCGCGTCCCGCGCCGCTCTCACGCTCATGTCGGTCACGTGGTCGTCGTCGGGCGGACAGACGTGTTTTTCCGCGACGCCCATCTTCTCCACCACCACGTCTTCGGGGATTCCCGACAGTTCGGCGATTTCCTCGCCGGTGATGGTTTCCTCGGGGACGTAGGTTCCGAACCCCGTTATCGCCGTCACTCGCCGTCACCTCCGAGGAGGCGGCCGACGCGTTTCGCGAGCGGGCCTCCCGCGCGGCCGCGAATCGTGCCGAGAAGGCCGCCGGGGACGTAGAGGACGAACACGACGAACACGACGCCGATGTAGAGGCTGGCGTGGCCGTTCAGGAACGTGTTTATCGCTTCGCCGACGGTGAGGCCGTTGTAGATGACGGCGTCCATCACGCCGCCGGGGACGTGACCCTGCAAGTACGGGAGGAGGCCGCCGCCCGCGCCTTCCTTCGAGAGGAATTCGCGCAGCGTCTCGTCGAACAGTCGTCCATAGAGGGGACCGGCGAGCGTGCCGAACCCACCGATGATAGAGGAGAGGAGGGCGTCGCCGGTGACGAGGAAGTACATCGAGTTCTCGGGCGCGACGGAGCGTCGGAACCCGGCGAACAATCCGCCCGCGATGGCGGCGAAGAACCCGGAGACGGCGAACGCGGCGAGCTTGTACCGATACGGTTCGTAGCCGACGGCTTCGGCGCGTTCTTCGTTCTCGCGGATGGCGACCATCACCTTGCCGAACGGCGAGTGGATGAGGCGCTGCATCACGAGATAACACGCGAGGACGACGAGGCCGACGAGGTAGTACGACACTTGCGTCGTCCCGAGGTGTATCCAGGCGAGCGAGAGTTCGTCTCCGACGAGCGGGCCGATAGCGAGGTTCAGCGAATCGACCCACGGAACGCCGATGTTGAACCCGGTCGGGTGGCCGACGACGGCCGCGCCGTCCTTCGGGTTGGAGGAGACGAAGTCCCACCCGCGGATGAAGACGTACGCGACCTGGGAGACACCGAGCGTGATCATCGCGAAGTAGACGCCTGAGAGTCGGAACGAGATGCTGCCGACGAGCAATGCGATGACGACGGCGAGCAGTCCGGCGAGCACGAGCGACACCATAAAGGGCGTGCCCGCGCCGAGGAGCGGAATCTTGCCGTTCGAGACGAGGACGACGAAGTACGCGCCCGTCCCGTAGAAGATGGCGTGACCGAACGAGAGGTAGCCGGTGTACCCGGAGATGAAGTCGAAAGACATGGCGAACAACCCGAAGTAGAACACGGCGACCATCGTCTCCATCTGCGGGAGGACGGTCGTCGCCTCCGCGCCGACTATCGAGTGCGTGATGGCGTCGTAGAAGAACGGATACAGGCCGAGCAGGGCGACGACGACGAGGTGGACCACGTGCTCGCGGGCGTACTGACGCACCCAGTCGCGGCCCGTTTCGTCCGCCAACGAAGCGGTTTCGGTACTAATGGTCCCCCACCTCCGCGATGCCGAAGAGACCCTGCGGGCGGACGACGAGCGTCACCACGAGTACGAGGAATATCATCATCTGAGGGAGGCCGGCGAACGAGACGGCGTTCTGGAACCACCACGTCATCGTCGCGTCCACCATCCCGACGAGGAGCGCGGCGACGACGGTTCCCCGGAAGGTCCCGAGGCCGCCGACGATGACGACGACGAACGCGGGAAGGAGGGTTTGCTGGGCGAGCGGGAGACTCGCACCCCACACCTGGTCCCACATCAGGAGGACGCCCGCGATACCCGCGAGACCCGACCCGAGCGCGAACACGACGGTGAACACGCGGTGGACGTCGATGCCGAGCGCGGCCGTCATCTCGTCGTCCTCGCTCCCCGCACGAATCACGAGACCGTACCGGGTTCGCGTGAGAAACAGCCAGACGCCGAGGACGACGACCGCGCCGAGCGCGATTTCGAAGAGCGAGAGCGGGGAGAGGTCGACACCGCCAACGTGGACGCTCGTCGCCATGAACGCGGGTTTCGTGCCGAGCGCGTCCTGCCACTTGGCGACCGGTTGCAGGCCGTAGAACGTCACAGCGATTCGCGTGAGCTCGTCGAGAATCAGCGTCAACCCGAACGTGAGCAGAATCTGGTAGACGGGCGGTCGGTCGTAGAGTTCGCGGATGAGGCCGACCTCCATCAGGCCGCCGAGCGCCGCGAGCGCGGCGAACACGAACACGAGCGCGAAGAAGAACGCGGCGAGCCGCGCGACGTCACCGGTCGCGCTCCCGACGACGAGCACCATCACCAGCCCGCCGAGGTACGCGCCGATCATCGTCAGCGAACCGTGGGCGAAGTTCAGCACGCCGAGCAACCCGAAGACGAGCGTCAGCCCGAGCGCTATCATCGCGTAGATCGCCGCCTTCGACAGTCCGTCGACGAAGACGTTCACGAGCGTGTCTGGTCGGAAGAACTGTCCGAGCGCGTCAGCGAGAAGGGGGAGTATCATGTTATGCTGAGAGGTATCGTGTCAGTCTGTCCGAATCCGCGTCCACCTCGTCGGCGTCACCGGAATCGACGACGCTGCCGTGGTCGACGACGTAGAAGCGGTCCGCGAGGTCGAGCGCCATCGGGAGGTTCTGTTCGACGAGGAGGATGGTCGTGTCCTCCGCCGCGCGCGCCAGCGCGTCCCTGACTTCCTCGACGATGAGGGGGGCGAGTCCCTCGCTCGGTTCGTCCACGAGCAAGAGGTCGTTGTTCCCGACGAGCCCTCGTGCGATGGCGAGCATCTGCTGTTGCCCGCCGGACAGCGCGCCCGCGTTCCGCTCCGGGATGTCCGCGAGGTCGGGGAACGCGTCCCACGCGAGTTCGAGGGCGGCGTCGACGTCCGCTCCCTCCGGCACCGCGATGCGGACGTTCTCCTCGACGCTCAACTGCGCGAACACCCGTCGCTCCTCGGGAATCCACCCGACGCCCGACCCGGCGACCTCGTGGGTCTCCCGTCCGACGAGTTCCTCGCCGCGGTACGTGATGGAGCCCTCGCTCGGCGGGGTGAGTTGGAGGATGCTTCGGAGCGTCGTCGTCTTCCCGACGCCGTTACGCCCCATCAACGCCACCGTCTCTCCCTCCTCGACGGTGAGCGAGACGCCTTCGAGGACGTGGCTGTCCCCGTAGTACGTGTGGACGGAGTCGAGTTCGAGGAGGCTCACGCGTCCACCTCCGCGTCCTCGTAGCCGCCGAGGTAGGCGCGCTGGACGGCCGGGTCATCACGTACGTTCTCGGGTTCGTCGTTCGCGATGACCTCGCCCTGATTCAGGACGACGATGCGGTCGGACACCTGCATCACGATGTCCATGTTGTGCTCGACGAGCAACACGGCGTGGTCCGTCGCGACGTCCGCGATGAGGTCGATAATCTGGTCCACGCTCTCCGAGGAGACGCCCGCGTTCGGTTCGTCAAGCAGGAGGACGTCGGGGTCGCCGGCGAGCGCGATGCCGACCTCGAGTTGGCGTTTCTCGCCGTGGCTCAGCGCGGACGCGAGCGCCTCTGTCTTCTCGGCGAGACCGACCCGTTCGAGGATTCGGTGGGCTTCCTCGACGTGGTCGGTGAAGGCGTTCGCGTTCCGCCAGCCCCGCCACGCGTCCGTTCCGTTCGCCTGCGCGGCGACGCGGACGTTCTCGAGCACCGTGCTCTCGGGGAAGACGTTCGTAATCTGGTACGAGCGGTGGACGCCCCGACCCGCCACCGCGGCGGGCGACGCACCCGTCACGTCCTCCCACTCGCCGTCGCGTTCGAGTTCGATGCGGCCGGCGGAGGGCGACAGGACGCCCGTGAGGAGGTTGAAGAACGTCGTCTTCCCCGCGCCGTTCGGCCCGATGAGCGAACACAGTTCGTTCGCGCCGAGTTCGAAGTCGACGTCGTCGACGGCGACCAGACCGCCGAAGCGTTTCGTCAGACCGGTCGTGCGGAGCATCTACAGCGAGCAGCCCATTCCGGGAGCGTCAGCGGGAATCGTGGTCTTGTCCTTCGCGATGGTGGCGACGGGGTCGCTCGGCATGACCGGCGCACCCCACGAGTCCTTGTACTCGTCGGTCGTCGGCACGACGTCCGCGACGGTCATCGCGGAGCGAGCCTGATTGTTGTACTTCTGGAACTCGTAGCCGTTCTTCCCCTTCGGCGTGTCCGTGACGGTCATCCCGCGCAGGGCTTCGGCGACGTCCGCGCCGTCCGTCGACCCGGACTCCTGAACGGCCTGCACGATGGCGGACGCGGCCGTGAACGTACCCGACGTGAAGAGGTCGGGGACGACGCCGTACGCCTTCGTGTACGTGTCGACGAACGAACTGTTGATGTCGTTGTCGTACTGGTTCCAGTGATACCGAGTGGTAAACGGCCCGAGACCCGTCTGCTGGAGTTTCTCCTTCGTCAACGGCTTGCCGAGGACTTTCTGGAGGGTCTGGCCGACGACGTTGTTCGTAATCTGGGTCGCGAACCCGCCGAACACCGTGTACGAGTAGTCGCCCTGGAGGTAGGACGTGAACATCTGGGGGAGCGTCGCCACCGTGAACCCGCCGACGACGCCGTCAGCGCCCGCGTCCTCCGCGTTCTTGAGGAGGCCGTCCCACTCGCTGTACCCCTGCGGGACGTACTTCTCGCCGACGATGTCGACGCCGTTGTCCTGCAGGACTTTCTTGTAGTTCTCGACGACCGCGTGGCCGAACGAGTAGTCCGCGCCGAACAGGTAGACCGAGGAGACGTCGTTCTGCTGGGCGACGTACTTCCCGCCCGAGCGCGCGTCCATCGCCGTGTTCTCCGAGGCGCGGAACACGTTGTTGTTACACGTGTCCGAGTTCGACGTGAGGCCCGCGGAGGCCGCGGGACCCGTCATCAGCGGCGTGTCCGTCGGCCCGGCGACGGTCTGGATGACGCGACCCGCCGCGCCCGACGAGGTGAGGCCGAACAGCATGTCGACTTCCTCGTTTTTCACGAGGTCGGTCGCCTTGGATTGGGCGGTGTCCGCGCTGAATTTCGTGTCCCGCACGACGAGTTCGAAGTCCACGTCGCCGACCGTCGCGGTGTAGTTCCCGGTCGCTGCTTTCCCGATGGGGTCGGTGTCGCCCTTGTACGCCAGCCCCGAGTAGAACCCCCAGAGCGCCTGCTGACCGTAGTACTTCAGGTCGCCCGAAACGGGCTGGAGGACCCCGATTTTCATCGAGTTCCCGCCGGTCATCGTCTCACCGCGCGTCGTCGTCCCGGTCGTCCCGGTCCCCCCATCGTTCCCGCTGGTGGTCGTGTCCGTGGTCGTGTTCTCTCCGCCGCTCGAACAACCCGCCAGTCCGACGATACCCGCCGCGCCCGTCGCGCGGAGGAGGGTTCGCCGAGACACAATTCGTTCCATGACATCACGTGTATTCACAACCTATTACGCAATAATCGCAGGGTTAACATGTGAACTGGGCCGCAGCGACAGCCGGCAACACGTGAACTGGGCCGCTGTGGTGGCCGGAATCGCGTGAACTGCTCTCGTTTAGTCGAGGTCTGAGAGGACGGTGACGACGCGCTCTATCATCTTTCGCTCGGCGCGTCGGAGGTTCTTCGAGGCGGCGGGTTTCGAGACGTCGAACTCGTCTGCGAGGTCGCTGAGCGTCGCCGACCGTGGGTTGTCGAAGTAGCCGCCGGAAACGGCTGATTCGAGCGTCTCGCGCTCGGTCTCGGAGAGGTCGCGACAGCCGTTGATGAGCGTCATCGCCGCGCCCGCGTTCTGCACGAGGTCCGCCATCTCGGGGATGGAGTTGTCGTCGCGCGACAGGACGCTGAACTCGTTTTCGTGTTCCAAGGCGGACAGCGTGTCGTCCGCGCTCTCCGCGGTGTCGAACCCGACGTGCCACGTCTCGCTGCCCTCCGCGATGTGGAACGGGCCCGTGATGTAGCCGTCGTGGCGGCGAATCGCACCCATGGCTTCGGTCTGGTCGATGACCGTCCGAATCTGGGCGGCGTTGTCGCGCTTCGCGAGCAAGTCGAAGTCGTGCATGTGTCGGTGGTCGCGAAGCGCGGAGAGTCCGGAGTCGAGTTCGCCGCGGTCGTCGCCCTCCACGACCATCCGCGTCTCTAAGACCTCCGAGTGGGGATTGAACTCCCAGTGGGACGCGGCGAACGCGACCCCGTGGTCGTCGGTCGTATCGATGAACGGACAGTCGTACTGTCGCATATCCAGGGCAACGTCTATCATGTGAACTCTCCTGCCTATTAGTCGGCAATTTTCGCGGGAGGTGTTAAGTGTTTCCGTCACTCACAGATTCACACGGTAACCCCGGTTTATTCGGTCACTGCCGCCTCACTCCTCGGCATGCCCGAATCCGCGGACGACCCGACCGACGGCCCGGCGCTCAGCCCCGAAAACGTCCTCACGGTCGACGACGACCGCTACACCACCGACTCCGTCGCGCTCGTCACCGGCGCGGCGTCCGGCATCGGGCGCGCAACCGCGCTCGCACTCGCCGAAAACGGTCTCACCGTCGCCGCCACCGACGTGGACGAGACAGGACTCGAAGAGACCGCATCGACCGCCGCCGACTGGGACGCCCCGGGCGAGGTCGAGGTCATCCCCGGCGACCTCACCGACGACGAAGACCTCCGGGAAATTGTCGACGCGGCCGCCGACCTCGGCGACCTCCGCTTCCTCGCGAACGTCGCCGGTCTCCAGCACGTCGCCCCCATCGAGGAGTTCCCGGAAGAACAGTACGACCTCATGCAGTCCGTGATGCTCCGCGCGCCGACGCTCCTCGCGAAGTACGCCTTCCCCCACATCCGCGAATCCGGCGGCGGCGCGGTCGGCAACATGTCGTCCATCCACGGCCACTACACCACGAGCGACAAAGTCGCGTACAACGTCTGCAAGTTCGGCATCCGGGGGCTCACGCAGTCGCTCGCCGCCGAAGGCGACGGCGACGTGCGCGCCTTCTCGGTCTCCACCGGCTACGTCGCCACCCCCCTCGTCACCGGCCAGATACCCGACACCGCAGAACAGCGCGGCATCACAGAACGCGAAGTCGTCGAGGACGTGATGCTCGGCCAATCCCGCGTGAAGGAGATGATGACGCCCGTCGAGGTCGCGAACCTCTTCTGCTTCGGGTTCTCGAACCACGCCCGCCACCTCAACGGCGGCGACCTGCTCTTCGACGGCGGCGTCACCACTACCTACGAGTGACTCCCCGATTCGTCGGTGTCGACGGCGCGCCCGACGGCTGGATAGCCATCCGCTACGACGACGAGTTCGTCGACGTAACTCGATACGGGAACATCGAGAAGTTGTGGGCGGAAAACGAAGATGCAGAGACGATTCTGGTCGACATCCCGATCGGGCTGCGCGAGGCGTCCGCCGAACCGCGCGAGTGCGACGCTGCCGCCCGCAAGTATCTGAGTCCGCGTCGCCACACGAGCGTCTTCCCCGTCCCGATTCGGGCGGCGGCACACAAAAAAGAGTACGAGGACGCGAAAGCTGAGCAGGAGGAGAAGACCGAGGGGAGCCTCGGCGTCCAATCTCACGCGATAGCGGACAAGATACGCGAACTGGACGACCTCCTGCGCGCCGACACCGACGCTCGCGAAACGATTCGGGAATCGCACCCCGAGGTGTGTTTCGCCGCCCTGAACGGGGGCGAACCGATGACGTATTCAAAGACGGGTCAGCCGGCGGCGGCGTTCTGGGAGCGCGCCGCGGTCCTCGAAGCCGTCGACGACGACTTCCGCGACCACCTCTGGACCGCGGGCGAAACCATCGCCGACTGGGACGCTCCCGAGTGCTCGAACGACGACCTCCTCGACGCGTTCGCGCTCGCCCTCACCGCGAGCGACCGCACGAACGACTTAGCGACGCTTCCCGAGGACCCTGAGACCGACGGCGAGAGACTCCCGATGGAGATAGTGTACGCGACGGCGTAACGCGTCGAACCCCTGTGCGGGCGACAACCATTTTGGGTGCGCACTACCACCTCCCACCGTGTTCGGCGTCGATTTTGATTCCTATTGGCTCGCGCGCTTCGCGTTCCACCGCTTGCTCGCGGCCATCTACCTCGTCGCGTTCCTCGTCGCCGCTCGCCAGTTCCGGCCGCTCGCAGGCGAGAACGGCCTCCTCCCGCTCTCCGACCACCTGTCGCGCGTCGAGTTTCGGGACTTCCCGAGTCTCTTCCACTTCGCGCCGACCGACCGCGCAATCGGCGTCGCGGCGTGGGCTGGCGTCGCCCTCTCCATACTCGCGCTCGCCGCGGTGCCGTCGTGGGTTCCACAGCCGTACGCCATCCCCGCCTCGATCGCCCTCTGGCTCGCGCTCTGGGCGCTCTACCTCTCCTTCGTCAACGCCGGCGGCCTCTTCTACGGGTACGGATGGGAGTCGATGCTCTGCGAAACCGGCTTCCTCGCCGCGTTCCTCGGCGCGGGCCCGACCGCGCCGCCAGTCGTCGTCCTCCTGCTGATTCAGTGGGTGCTCTTTCGCAACATGTTCGGCGCGGGCCTCATCAAGATGCGCGGCGACGACTGCTGGCGCGACCTCACCGCGATGGACTACCACTACGAGACGCAGCCGATTCCGAACCCCGTGAGCTGGTTCGCCCACCACCTCCCCGACCGCCTGCACCGGGTCGAAGTCCTCGGAAATCACGTGGTCGAACTCGCCGTGCCGTTCCTCTACTTCGCGCCGCCAGAGTGGGCGGCTGTCGGCGGCGCTCTCACTCTCGGCTTCCAGGGATGGCTCCTCCTCACCGGGAACTTCGCGTGGTTGAACGCGCTCACCGTCGTGCAAGCCGTCGCGCTGTTCAGCGACGGCGTTCTCACCACCGCATTCCCCCTCGGCGCGCCGACGCCAGCGCCGACGCCGCTCTACTTGCAGGGCGTCGCCGTCGTTCTCGCCGTCGTCGTCCTCGCGCTGAGCGTCCGCCCCGTCCTGAACATGATATCCGAGACGCAGGTGATGAACACCTCCTACGACCCGCTCACCCTCGTCAACACCTACGGCGCGTTCGGCTCGATAACGAAGACGCGCCACCAACTCGTCGTCGAGGGAACGAACGCGGGTGACCCGAACGAGGACGACTGGACCGAGTACGAGTTCGCGGGCCAGCCCGTGAGAACGGACCGGCGGCCGCGCCAGTGGGCTCCCTACCACCTCCGTCTCGACTGGCAACTCTGGTTCGCCGCGATGCGCCCGCGACCCGGCCCTCGCCAGCGCTGGATCCCCCGCCTCCTCGAATCGGTGCTCGACGGCGACGACGCGGTACTGGGGTTGTTCGGGCGCGTTCCGTTCGACGACCCGCCGGACCGCGTGCGCGTCCTCCGCTACCGCTACCGGTACACAACACCCGAGGAGCGCGCGGAGTCCGGCGACTGGTGGCGCCGCGAACGCGTCGGAACGTACGTCCCGCCATCCTCCCTGACTGACCTCCGCCGCCGCTATCGGGGTGTTCGCTGATGGTCGAACGCTTCGTCCAGTACGTCCTCGTCGGCGGCGTCCTCCTCCTCGCGGGACTTTGGACGCCCGAACTCGTTCCCGAATACGCGTTTGTCGGGTACGCCGTCGCGTTCGTCGGCGCGCTCTCGCTCGCCGTCGGTATCGAACGCGAACTCGACTACTGAAACGCCGTCTTCCGGTCGAACTATCTCGCAGTGTCGATTATCTGGGTATGTGACACGCTCGCTCGCCGTCACCGCGTGGGCTATCACGCTCGCGCTCGTCGCCGCTTCCCTTCTCGGCGTGCTGGCAGTCGCTCGTACCGGCGCACCCACGCCGGTCGTCGCGGTCGCGGTGGCTTGCTGGGCCGGGGTGGTCTACGCGACGGACCGCTCCGGCGGCCGATTCACGTTCGACGCCGCGGACGCGCGCCCACTCGCCGGACGCGAACTCCCCGGCGTCCACGCGGCCGCGCTCTCCGTCTGCGAACGCGCCGGCCGCCCCGTCCCCCGAATCGTCGTCGTGGAGATGGACGCACCCGGGGCCGCCATCGGCTACGACGACGGCGAACCGGTCGTCGCGGTCGACCCGTTTCTCCCCCGCGTCGTCGGCCCCGACGGCGTCCGCGCGCTCTTCGCGCACGAACTCGGCCACCTCGGAAACGACCTCCACACTGACGCGCTCCGCCAGTACGCCCCGCAAATCCTCGGGTTCTCGGCGTTCTGGCTCGTCGACCTCGCGGGCCGCGGCCCGGTCGTCGCCACCGTCGGGTCCACGCTGTTCGTCGCGCTCGCACTCACGGAGCACCGACGCACGCGCCTCCTGCGGTACGCGCTCGGCCTCGGAGTCGAACCGCTCGCGCTCGCGGCGAGCAGGTACGCGAACCGCCTCGAAGAGTACCGTGCCGACGCGTACGCGGCCCGCCTCGTCGACCCGGACACGCTGGCGGACGCGCTGTACCGGGTCGCCGCCATCGCGACCGGCGAGAACACGGAGGACGTCGCGGGACCGATACCGTGGAACGCGGACCGCACGCTCGCGTTCTCCGTGTTCGCCACCCATCCATCGATAGAGAACCGGGTCGAACGCCTCGACTGTGCCATCCCCGACTGGGCGCGACCGTACAGACCCCACGATGGTGGCGCGGGCAGGTAGTTTTTCGTCGCTGGACCGCGTCACCTCGGTATGACCGAGTTTCGCGGTGTGTGGGACGACTCCGACGTCGCGGCGTTCCTCTCCGACGCCACGGTGCCGATGCGTCTGACCACCCACCGCCCCGACGGCACGCTCTGGACGGTCGCGCTCTGGTACGCCTACGAGGACGGCGTGTTCTCCTGTGCGACGAGCGCAGACGCAGACGTCGTCGGATTCCTCCGCGCGGACGACCACGTGGCGTTCGACGTCTCCGTGAACGACCCGCCCTACCGCGGCGTCCGCGGGAACGGCACCGCGACCCTCGGACGAGACGACGACAAACGCCTCCTCCGGTCACTCCTCGAACGGTATCTCGGGGGCACGGACTCCACGCTTGCCCGTCGCCTGCTCTCCGGCGACCGCGAGGAAGTCCGTATCGAGATACGGCCGGACGAACTCTACAGTTGGGACTACTCCGCTCGAATGACCGACTAGAACGGCGATTTCGACTGAAATCGGTGGGCGATTGCATGGACGAACGCCGCGACCAACACCTGTAAGCCGACGTGTGCGTATTCGTACCTATGAGTACCGTCGCACGTCGTTCTCTCACTCCCGTCTCACGTCACGGAGTCGGTCTCCTATGAGTGAGACGAGTCGCTACGAGGCGATCTGTGAGGCGTCACCGGACGGGATACTTCTCGTGAACTGTGACGGAATCATCACGTACGCGAACGCGCGCGCAAGGGAGATGCTGGGATACAGCCCCGACGAACTCGTCGGCGAATCTGTCGAAGTACTCGTCCCGGAGGACGCGCTCGACGGTCACGTCGCACAACGGGACGCCTATCTCGAGGACCCGGAGACGCGGCCGATGGGTGCGAACCTCGACCTCGAGGCCGTTCGGAAGGACGGCACGACACTCCCCGTCGACATCAGTTTGAGTCCGATATCGGGAGACGACGAATCCGACGTCCTCGTCATGGCGGCCGTTCGCGACATCAGCGACCGCGAAACCCTCCGCAGGAAGTACCAGACGATACTCGGCGCTGTCCCCGACCCGGTCGTCATCATCGACGTTCAGACCGGGAAGATAGCCGAAGTGAACGACGAAGCCGCGACGAAACTCGACTACGCCCCCAGCGAACTCGTCGGCGACCACTACACGAAAATTCGACCGTCCGACGACAACGCCGACTTCTGGTCTGAGTTCACGGAAACCACGTCGGAGGAACCGGAGATGCACGCACAACTCTCGGACGGGTCGCCGCTCCGCATCGAATCCCGGACGGGCGACCAGTTCCCCGTTGAAATCAACACGCGCGTCTTCGAACTCGCCGACCGCGACCACGTCGTCGCCGTCTTCCGGGATATCTCCGCGCGGGTTCGCCGTGACTCGCAACTCCGGGAACTCCACGCCGCGACCCGCCGCCTCATCGACGCCGAAGACAGAGACGAGGTGGCGACGCTCATCGTCGAAGCCGCGACCACCATCCTCGACTACCGGCGAACCGTCGTGCGGTACGTCGAGAGCGACACCCTCTACCCGGTCGAAGCTACCGCGCTCGCGGAAGCCGACCTCGACCCGAGTCCCGCCTACTCCCTCGCGCACGACAACCCCGCGAGCGATACCTACACGAGCGGCATCCCGAGACGGGTCGGCGACCTCGGCGAACTCGACGACGATTACGACCGTGGCGACGCGAATTCCGCGATGTACCTCCCCATCGGCGACCACGGCGTGCTCAGCATCGGGGACACCGAACTGGACGCGTTCGACCGATCAGACCTCGAACTCGCGGCGATTCTCGCGGCGAACGCGGGAACGGCGCTCGACCGCATCGCGACCGAACACGAACTCAAGCGGCGGAACGAACGCCTCGACGCGTTCGCGTCCGTCATCAGCCACGACCTCCGCAACCCGCTCAACGTCGCGAAGGGATGGATAGAACTCGTCGACGGCGACGAGGAAAAGACCGAACGCGCCCTCGACGCGCTCGACCGAATGGACACGATCATCGACGAAACGCTCACGCTCGCGCGACAGGGTCGGTCCATCGACGACCTCCACGTGATCGACGTCCAGCAACTCGCCCGGGAGTCGTGGGACGTTGTCGCGACCGACGACGCGACCCTGACCGTCGAGGAGTCGTTCCGAATCGAGTGCGACCCCGAACGCACCCGTCACGTCTTCGAGAACCTGTTCCGGAACGCGGTCGAACACGCCGGCCCCGGCGTGACCGTCTCGGTCGGCCCGCTTGACTCGGGGTTCTACGTCGCCGACGACGGTCCGGGCGTCCCCGACGAGGAACGCGGTGACGTGTTCGACCCGGGGCAGACGTCCGCAGCCGAGGGTATCGGAATCGGGTTGACCATCGTTCGCGAGATAGCGGACGCCCACGGCTGGGACGTCGGCCTCACAGAGAGTTCGACGGGTGGTGCCCGATTCGAGTTCACGCACGTCGGTCGCCCCGAACCGCTGAACACGCACTGACGAACCACGACGTTCGTTTCTCCGGTGGGACGAACACCTATCCATCTCCGCGACAATCGGTAGGCAATGTCCGGCGATACCACGGTTCGTAATTACGTGAACGGGGAGTGGGTCGAACCGACCAGCGGCGATTCACAACCAGTCGTCAATCCGGCGACGGGGGAGCCGCTCGCTGAGGTCGGGTTCAGTTCGCCTGCGGACGTGGACGACGCGGTCACCACCGCTCAGCGCGCGTTCGAGGACTGGCGGAACCGACCCGTCGAAGAACGCATCCAACCGCTCTTCCGACTGAAGGAACTCCTCGAAGACCACCACGACGAACTCGCAGAAATCCTCGTCAGAGAACACGGAAAGACCGTCGGCGAGGCGAAGGGTGAACTCCGGCGCGGCATCGAGAACGTCGAAGTCGCCTGTGGCATCCCCTCGCTGATGCAGGGCGGCCACGTCGAAAACGCCGCGCCCGACATCGACGAAACCGCCGTCCGGCAACCGCTCGGCGTGTTCGCCGCGGTCACGCCCTTCAACTTCCCCGGGATGATCCCGCTCTGGTTCCTCCCGTACGCCGTCGCCACGGGGAACGCGTTCGTCCTCAAACCGAGCGAACAGGATCCGATGGTCCCCCAACGGCTGTTCGAACTCATCGACGAAGCCGGCTTCCCGGACGGCGTGCTCCAACTCGTGAATGGAAGCGTCGACACCGTCAATGCGATTCTCGAACACCAGGGCATCGAGGGCGTGTCGTTCGTCGGGAGCACGCCCGTCGCGGAAACCATCTACGAGAAAGCCGCCGCGCACGGCAAGCGCGTGCAGGCGCAGGGCGGCGCGAAGAACCACGTTCTCGTCTCCGAGACGGCGGACCTCGAATTCGCGGCCGAGAAGACCGTCTCGTCGGCGCTCGCGTGTTCGGGCGAACGCTGTCTCGCCAACGATATCGTCTGCGTCGAAGAGTCCGTCTACGACGAGTTCGTCGACCTCGTGGTCGCGGAAGCCGAGTCCCAGGTCGTCGGCTACGGGTTGGACGACGACACGACCATCGGCCCGCTCATCTCGTCCGACCACGAGGGACGCGTCCGCGACTACGTCGAGACGGGCGTCGAGGAGGGCGCGAAACTCGTCTCGGACGGCCGGGACGTCGAGGTTCCCGACTACCCGGACGGGAACTTCCTCGGGCCGTGCGTGTTCCGCGACGTGACCCCGGAGATGGTCATCGCGCGCGAGGAAATATTCGGCCCCGTTCTCGGATTGATGCCCGTCGAGAGCGTCGACGACGGTATCGAGGTGATGAACGCCTCAGAATATGGGAACGCGGCGAGTCTGTTCACGTCGAGCGGCGCGGAAGCGCGGAACTTCCGGCATAACGCCGAAGCCGGCAACCTCGCCGTGAACGCGGGGACGGCCGCGCCGATGGCGTTCTTCCACTTCGGCGGCCAGAAGGACTCGTTCTTCGGCGACCTGCACGCACAAGCCGAGGACGTCGTCCGGTTCTACACCGACGAGACGGTGTACATCGAACGCTGGCCCGACGCGTAAGACTCCGAACCCCCGTCGGATTAGCCGAGGACGACCGGCCAGAGCGACCGGATGAGGAGGTACGCGACGGCCGTCGTGAGCAGGATGACGATGCCGTCGAGGAGCGCGCCCGCGCGCAGCATGTCCTCGCGTTCGATGTACCCGGCGCCGAAGACGATGGCGTTCGGCGGCGTCGCAACGGGGAGCGCGAACCCGTAACTCGCGGCGATGGCTCCGGTCACGGCGAGGAGCACGGCCGCGAGTTCGCCAGTCGTGCCGAGCGCGCCGGCGTACGCCGGACCGATGTTGATGAGCAGGGGCGCGAGAATCGCCGCCATCGCCGTGTTCGACGCCAACTCCCCGACGACGATGGTCATCGTGACGGTGACGAGGAGAATCACGAGGATGGACGTTCCGGAGAGCGGGCGGAGCGTCACGTCCGCCAACCACACCGTCGCGTTCGTGTCGGCGAGCGCGTTCGCGAGCGAGATGCCGCCGCCGAGCAGGAGGAGCGTTCCCCAGTTGATGTCCACGATGTCGTCCCACGCCGCCGCGCCGCTCGCGACGAGCGTCGGGATGGCGAGCAGGCCGACGACCACGTAGAACAGCACGCCCTCGTGGCCGACGGTGCCGAACACGCTCTCTCCCGCCCCGCCGAAGAGCGTGACGTACCAACCGTGCGGGAGCGCGTCCTCGAACAGGAATCCGAGGCCGCCGAGCAGCCAGAGCGCGGCGGTCGCGCCGAAAATCGCGACGGTGCGGCGGGCGGCTGGCGAGAGCGACCCCATCGACTCCAATCGAGCCCGTGCCCGCTCCCGTGCTTCCGTCACGTCGTACTGTTCGGGCGGATAGACGACGTACGTCAGGAGCGCCCACGCAACCGGGAGCGTGACGACGACCATCGGGAGACCGACCGCGAGCCAATCGACGAACGTGATTTCGTAGCCGAGCAGTTCGTCGAGTTGCCCGACGACGATGGCGTTCGGCGGGGTGCCGATGAGCGTGCCGACGCCGCCGAGACTCGCGGCGTACGCGGTGCCGAGCAACATCCCCGTCTGGAGGTTCGTCGCGGACGACTCGACCGACGCGGCGTCCGGTTTCGTGAGGTCGGTGACGCTCTCGACGATGCCGAGGACGATGGGCACCATCATCGCGACGGTGGCGGTGTTCGATATCACCATCGAGAGGAGGGCCGTCGCGACCATCACGCCGAAGACGAGGCCGCGCGCGGACGTGCCGAACCGGACGAGTATCGCGAACGCGATTCGGCGGTCGATGCCGTGTGACTGAATCGCCTCCGCGAACATGAATCCCGCGAGCAGCAAGAAGATGACCGGGTCCGCGAACCCCGCCACCGCGTCTCCGAAGTCGGGGTAGATTCCGAACACCGTCAGGAGTATCGGGATGGTGAGCGCGGTGACGGGGAGCGGGAGCGCGCCGGTGACCCAGAGGACCGCCGCGAACGCCATCGTCGCGACAGCGTACTGTCCGGCCACGGTGAGCGACCCGGGCGTGGGCGCGAGCGCGACGGCACCCGTGACGGCGACGGCGGCCGCAATGGTCAGGAGCCGAGTGGCGTGCTTTTCGGGCATCGAGTGTCCGTACGTTCGTCAGTGAGTCGATAGGAGATAGTAGTACCTGTCTTCCGGGACGGCCGATTAGAACACGAGGAATGTCGGAAGGTAGAGGAGGAGACACACCACCGCGGCCTTCCGGTCGATACCCTCCCGCCAGTAGAACAGCGCGAGTACGAGCACGGAGACGGCGACCATGTAGACGAGCGATCCCTGAAGAGCGCCGACGTCCGCGAGTTCGACGTCGAAGAACAGCGCGCCGATGCCGAGCGAGAAGACGGGGTCGGTGATGTTACTCCCGAGTATCGACCCGACGGAGATGCCGCCCCGTCCCTCGCGTGCGGCGATTCCGGCGACGACTATCTCGGGCAGGGTCGTCCCCAGTCCGGTGAGGAGGCCGATGAGGTACTCCGAGATGCCCGCTAGTCGGGCGAGCGTGACGCCGTTCGTCACCATGAGTTGCCCGCCGATGACGACGAGCGCCAGTCCACCGACGATACCGGGGAACGTGGTGCGCGGCGACCGGACTTCCTCGATGACTTCCTCCGCTATCTCCTCGCCGCCCTCGTTCGTGTACAGCGTGTAGATGAACTGGGTGTACGCGAGCATCATCAGGAAGCCCTCGGAGCGCCCGATGACGCCGTCGTCGAGCGTGAGGAGCATGATTATCATCGCCAGAATCATCGCCGTTCCGTACACGAGGACGTCCCGTCGGTCAGTGACGAACGGTGCGATGAACGCGACGACGGCGATGGCGAGCGTAATCTGGGCAGTCTGCGAGCCGACGATGTTCCCGACGACGAGGTCGCCAGCGCCGTAGTAGGCGGCGTAAATCGAGGTCACCATCTCGGGGACGGACGTTCCCACCGAGATGAGGGTGACGCCGATGAAGAACGGCGACACGCCGTAGTAGAGCGCGAGGTCGCCGGCGGACGTCACCGCGCGGTCCGCGCCGAACACGAGCAGTGCGAGGCCGGCCGCGAACAGCGAGAGTGCGACTATCACTCGCGTTCACCTCCCGCGACCGCGGATGTCTCCTGTGTCCAGCGGGTTCGCGTTCGCCGTCGGACGTACCACGCGACGCCGACGAACCCCGGAACCGCGACGAGAAGCGCCGACGCGAGCAGAAGCCAGTCTCCTGCGGACAGCGCCACCGTCCCGAAGTACTCGCTCAGCGGCGTGTAGAGGACCGACAGGTGGAGGGCGAACGACGCGACGACGGCGAGCGCGAGCCACGGATTCGACAGCAGTCGCGTGGTCCGCGCCCAGCGGACGACGTACAGTTTCGCGAACTCGAAGACGATGAACCCCGTGAACACCATCGTCATCGCGTACGACGTCACGGTCGACGCGCCGTCGAGCGTGACGAACAGCACGCCGAGGAGGACGGCGGTCGTGGTGACGCCGATACCGGCGACGAGCGTCGTCATCGTCCGGTCGATGATGCCGCCGCTGTCGTCGCGGGGGACGCGCCGCATGACGTCGCCGGACGCGGAGTCGACGCCGAGAGCGAGCGCCGGCAGGCCGTCCGTCAGAAGGTTGATCCAGAGCAACTGGACCGCCGGGAGGACGAGGAAGCCGAACAGGGAGGCGATGAACACGAGCAGGACCTCCGCGAAGTTCGCCGACAGGAGGTACGCGACGAACTTCCACATGTTGTCGAAGATGGTGCGGCCGCGCCGGATAGCGTTCGTGATGGTCGCGTAGTTGTCGTCCAAGAGCACGATGTCGCTCGCTTGTTTCGCCACGTCCGTCCCCTGAACGCCCATCGCGATGCCGACGTCGGCGTTCTTGAGGGCGGGCGCGTCGTTCACGCCGTCGCCCGTCATCGCGACAGAGTGTCCGTCTCGTTGGAGCGCGCGCAGAATTCGTACCTTGTGACTCGGTGTCGCGCGAGCGTAGATGTCGACGTCGCCGACGTGCGCGCGGAGTTCGGCGTCGTCCATCTCGTCGAGGTCGGGACCGGTCAGAACGGTCGAATCGATGCCGACCTCGCGGCCGATGGCGCGCGCCGTCCGTCGGTTGTCGCCCGTTATCATCTTCACGTCGATACCCGCCGCGTGCGTCTCCGCAATGGCGTCCGCGACTTCCGGGCGCGCCGGGTCGATGAGGCCCTGCAGCCCGACGAACACGAGATTCTCCTCGGGGCCGCCGTCGTCGTCGACCGGTTTGTACGCGAACCCGAGGACGCGCAGGGCGTCGTCGGCGAACCTCTCGACCTGGCACCGAACCATCTCGCGCGTTCCCTCGTCCAACTCGCGGACGCCGTCGCTGGTCAAGAGACGCGTCGACCGCTCCAGAACGACCTGCGGAGCTCCCTTCACGCGGATTCGGTCCGCGTGGATGGTTGCCATTCGCTGGCGGTCGGACGAGAACGATATTTCGTCGGAACGGGGTGTCTCTTCTCGGAGCGCGTTAACGTCGATGCCCGCGTCGACGGCGGCCCGGTGTAACGCTCGTTCCGTCGGTTCGCCCCGGCCCTCGTCGGCGTCGTTGCACAACGCACCCACGCGAAGCAGCGTCCCAATCCGGTCGTCCGCCGGGTCGAACGCGTCCGCGACCACCTCGTCGTGAACCCAGAGTCGGGCGACCCGCATTTCCCCCTCGGTCAGCGTCCCGGTCTTGTCCGTGCAGACGACGTCCACCGACCCGAGCGCTTCGACCGCCGGGAGGGTGCGGACGAGCGCGTTCTCCGTCGCCATCTGCCGCACGCCGAGCGCGAGCGTCAGCGTGACGACCGCGGGGAGCCCCTCGGGGATGGCGGCGACGGCGAGCGAGATAGCGGTCAGTCCCGCGGAGAACACCGCCGTCCCGCGAAAGACGAGGAACGCGACAACGACGACGGAGAGCAACGCGACGCCGATGCCGATGCGCCGCCCGAGCCGGTCTAATTCGCGCTGGAGTGGGGTTTCGCGCCGTGAAGCGCCGGCGAGTTCGCTCGCGATGTCACCCATCTCCGTCTCCATCCCCGTCTCTACCACGACCGCCGTTCCTCGGCCGCGCGTCACCGTCGTCCCCCGGTAGACCATGTTCTCGCGTTCGGCGAGCGGCGTCTCGCTATCGAGCGTTTTGGGGGATTTTCCGACGGGCACGCTCTCACCGGTCAGCGGGGCTTCGTCGACTTCCAGTCCGGCCGAATCGAGAACCCTCGCGTCCGCCGGAATCGCGTTGCCCTGTTCGAGAATCAGCACGTCGCCGGGGACGACCGCCGCAAATTCGACGTCTCGAAGGGATCCGTCGCGAAGGACCGTCACGCTCGGTGCCGCGAGGTCCCGGAGCGCTTCGAGACTCCGCTCGGCGCGGTACTCCTGGACGAACCCGAAAACGCCGTTCGCGAGGAGGATGGCGGTGATGAGCACGCCGTCGACGAGGTGGCCGACCGCGACCGACACCGTCGCCGCCCCCACGAGGACGAGCACCAGTCCGCTCGTGAACTGGGAGACCAGCACCGAGAGCGCGCTGCGGCCGCCATCGCTCGTGATATCGTTCGCGCCGAACTCGCCGAGTCGCCGTTCGGCCTCCTCGGTCGAGAGACCGTCGGGGTCGCAGTCGAGCGCCACGAACACGTCGTCCCGTGAACGGTCGTGCCAGCTCATACTCACCCGGGGAGGAGGACGTTCAACAGCGCGACGGCGACGCCCGCGAGCCCCATTCGGAGGCCCGCGACCACCCAGTTCTGTTCGGAGATCTCCGCGAGGTACGCGCCGAACGTGAAGAGGATGGCGACGGCGACACCGACCGACGCCAGCACCGCATCACGCATGCTCAACACCGACCCCTCGACGAGAAACGGGAGCATCGGGAGCACGATACCGATGACGGGGCCGAGCCCGCTCATCAACGCGTTCACCTGCCTCGCGCCGGTTTTCTGTCGCTGAACGCGCGTCTCGTCGAGGTCGGTCAGCATCGCGCGCTCCAGTCGTTTCAGTTCCGCGCGTTTCTCGGCGCGCTCTATCTCCCAGACGCTCCACACGCCGGACGTACTCAACCCGATTGCGGCCCCGATACCGATTTTGAACACGGTGAGGCCGTCGGGGACGCCCGACAGGTACGCGCCGACGGCGATACCGACGCCGGTGAGCGCGCCGTCGAACCCGTTCGAGATGAAGTACCGACGCGATATCGACCGGACGTCCTCGCGTTCGAGCGCTTTCAGGAGTCGTTTCAGACGAGGAGGCATGACCTGTTAGTCCTGTGGCGTTTCGCTCTCCTCGACGACGACCGCCCCGCAGGCGACCTCGTCGATGGAGTGAACCGTCCCACCGAGGTCCTCGACCGTCTCGCGAATCGTCTCGAACGGTATCGTGTCCCCCTCGACGGTCATCTTCACGTTCTGCACCGCCTCGTCGGTCTCCATGAGCACGACGTTGACACCGCGAACCCCCTCACAGTCGGCGACGGCGCTCGCGAACTCGACAACGCCCGGGTCGTGTGGTTTCAGCAGGTCCAGAACGAGCCGTCTCACGTTGGCCATCGTTCAGTTGTTCTCTCACCTGCCTGATTAACGTGAGGGTGAACCGACCGCGTGACTGCTCGACCAGCCCTAGTCGGCCGCTTGGTCGGCCCGCTCGGTCTCCGCGACGCCCAACGGGTTGGTCGCCGACGTCGCGGTGACCAGTCGCAGGAACTGCCCGGCGTTCGTGAGGAGTTTGTTCTCCGCCTTCCGCAGGTGTTCTTCGAACGTCGAACGAGCCACCGTCGTCTGCGCCGCCAACTCTCGGAGCGAGGTCTGCCGGGGCTGTTCGTAGTATCCGCGTTCGAGCGCGAGTCGGAGCGCCGCCATCTGTCGCTCGGTCACGTCCTCGAACAACTGGTCCACCGGCGCGAGCATGCTGTGCGGTATCTGTTGTTCCGTAATCGCCGTCTTCGAGAGAACGTCGACGTCCCGGTCCGATTCGAGGTCGCGAAAGAGCGCTCGAACGTCGCGCTCGTCGAACGAGCTCACCGTGTAGTGCTCCCAGCCCTGCCGGTGAATCGTCGGCGGCTGGTACAGACAGTTGTACTCCTCGAACCGCTCGATGATGGAGTCCTCTAACGAACACAGACACGACTGCGTGACGACGTGGAGACCCGACGCGTCGACCGACTCGTGGAGTATCGTCCCCATCTCCGCGATCTCCTCGCGCAGCGCGTCCGTCGGTGCTTCGGGGGACGTGAGTTCGACCACTTGACAGTCGCTGAGGTACCACTCGCGGATGGTGAGGTCCGGATGGCGTTCCGAAATTTCTCGATACGGACACTCGTGTTTGACCCGGAACGACGCCTCGTATAGACTCATACCCGAAGAACGCCCCAGAATGCGTTAACACCACCGGTCATGTCCGGCACCACCTATATTCTCACTCCCCTCGTAGGGCCACCAACGATGCCGAAGCTACGTCTCGAGGAGTGTATCGAGCGATGACGACGGAGACCGACCTCCGACAGGGGATTCGCGAACACCTCGGCCAGTTCTCGCTCCACGTCGTCCTCGTGTTCGCGACCGGCCTGACAATCGGGTCCGAACGCGCGGTCGTCCCCGTTCTCGGCCGCGACGTCTTCGGCGTCGAATCCCTCCTCGTCGTCGGGTCGTTCGTCGTCTCGTTCGGCTTCGTCAAGGGACTGTTGAACCTCTACGCCGGCAAGTGGGGCGGCGAGTACGGCCGCAAACCCGTCCTCGTTCTCGGCTGGGCGACCGCGCTCCCACTCCCTCTCGTCCTCATCTTCGCCCCGAACTGGGCGTGGATAACCGTCGGTAACGTCCTCTTGGGCGTCAATCAGGCGCTCACGTGGAGCATGGCCATCAACGCCAAAATCGACATCGCCGGCCCCACCCAGCGCGGGTTAGCCGTCGGTATCGACGAAGCGTTCGGCTACAGCGGCGTCGCCGTCGGCGCACTGCTCACGGGCATCATCGCCGCGAGGACGAACCTCCGACCCGACCCGTTCTACTTCCTCGCGGCCGTCGTCGTGATGGCCTTCCTCGCATCGGTCTTCCTCGTGAAAGAGACGGTCCACCTCGCGGAGTTAGAGGTCGCGGACGACGACCACCACGACGCCGACCTGCCGTTCGTCGAAGTACTCAAACGCGCGACCTACGGCGACAAGACCCTGTTCGCCGCGGCGCAAGCGGGTCACGTCGAGAAGTTCGTGGACACGCTGTTCTGGCTCGCCGTCCCCCTCTACCTCACGAGTCGGGGACTCGGCATCGCGGCGGTCGGACTCGTCGTCGGTTTGCACAGCGTGATGTACTTCCTCCAAATCGCCACCGGCGGACTCGCCGACCGCATCGGCCGCCGCCCGCCCGTCCTCGCCGGCATGTTCCTCGCGGGCGCGGGCGTCCTCGGCATGGTTCTCGTAGACGACTATCTCTCGTGGCTCCTCCTCGCCGGCGCGTCCGGCCTCGGAATGGCGTTACTCTACCCGAACCTGATGACCGTTCCCGGTGACGCCGCCCACCCGACGTGGCGCGCGACCGGCATGGGCGTCTACCGGATGTGGCGCGACTCCGGGTACGGCGTCGGCGCGATTCTCATCGGCCTCTCCATGCAGTTTTTGAGCGCAGAAGCCGCGTTCTACGCCATCGCGTTCCTGATGTTCGCATCCGGAGCAGTCGTCTACGTCTGGATGGCGGAGACGCACCCGGAGTTCGGAACCCACGAACCCCCCGCTCCCGCCACGGACACGTCCACTCGTACGAGTACAGACGACTGAGCGAGCGTTCGTGCCGAAACGGGTCTCGAAATCGTGCAGCCGATCAGAGTG